>ENA-UEQE01000220-UEQE01000220.1-human-gut-metagenome-genome-assembly--contig:-NODE-220-length-48181-cov-22.567500_pt1 | contig 48181 bp, 45 predicted proteins | sample MGYA00242934_ERZ507935 | MGnify/ENA primary metagenome ERZ507935 (study PRJEB26167, sample SAMN06115423) | human gut metagenome | host: Homo sapiens | place: China:Anhui | collected 2015-03-30... | reverse complement strand
ATGTGCATATTGTTTTCCTGCCTTTCTATCCATACCACCGGGGCGGCTGCCCCGGCAGGAACTTTTCTCTTATTATAACACCAATCTTGTGTAATCACAATTTATTCTTGTATCCTGCCGCTGATACCGTCTGGATTGTGCTTTTCCTTTCTTTTTGCTCCCTTTAATTAGCCATGAACTGCTTCACGCCCTGGATCTTTGCTTATGTGCGATAAAGAAGTAATAGAAGTGTAAAAAATTTTGCCGTTCCTATCAGACACTTGCGCAGGGTGTCGGATAGGTCGGGCTTATTCTTCGGGCAAGTCAATCTTGCCGACAAAGCTGTAATAAATATCAATGCGCTGGCGGCGTACTTCGTTCTCGTCATATTCACATTCATAGACAACGATTTTCTCCACCATTTCACGCAAGAGGGTGTGGGTCAGTTCCTCGATAGAAAGGTACTTGCGGACAACGTTCATAAACTTTTCAGCGTTTACCGTGGCTTCCTGTGCCTTGTCCAGTTCGCCCTGCAATGCGGCGGCTTTCTCTTTCAGTTCCCGCTGCTCGGCTTCGTAGTCTGCGGACATTTCCATGAAACGCTCATCACTGATTTTCCCGTTTACATTGTCCTCATACAGACGCTTGATGTAGCGGGAAAGTTCTGCAATCCGGCGCTGCACCTGTTCAAGCTGCTTCGTGGCTGCCGCCTGTTTCCTCTTGCCGCCCATTTCATTCTGCTGGATAAGCAGCTTCACGAACCGGGCTTCATGCTTCTGTGCATAGGCGGTCACTTTCCGCAGATTGTCCAGCACACCCGCCGTCAAAAGGTCGGTGCGGATGAAGTGCGCCGTACAGTCGGCGGTGCGCTTCTTATAGCTGCCGCAGATGTAGCAATCCTGCTTTCTCTTGTCGGTCTGATACCGCTGCTGGTACATCACATGACCGCAATCGGCGCAGAACAGCAAGCCGGAGAACAAGCCCACATCATCGTAGCGGTTGGGGCGTTTGCGCTGCTTGCGTAACTCCTGCACCCGTTCCCACGTCTGCAAGTCGATGATTGGCTCATGGTGGTTCTCGAAAATCGCCTGTTTCTCAATGGGATTGTCTACGCTGTGCTTCATCTTGTAGGATGGTTTTTCCGTCTTGAAATTCACAAGACAGCCTGTGTACTCCCGGTTTTCCAGAAGATGAACAACAGTATTGGTCGCCCACTTACATTCATAGCCGGGGTGGTAGCGGCGTGTGCTGCCTGTGCGCTGGTATTCCAGCGTCCCCGGCGTGGGGATTTGCTGCTCGGTCAGCATACGGGCTATCTTGGTAGGCCCGTTTCCGGCAAGGCAGAGCTGATAAATCTGCTTGACTACCGAGGCGGCTTCCTCGTCAATGATGAAATTCTCGTCATCGTCCATGAGGTAGCCGTACACGGGCTTGCTGGTAACAGGCTTTCCGCTTAGACCTTTTGCTTTCTTAACTGCCTTGATTTTCTTGCTCGTATCTCTCACCATCCATTCGTTGAAAAGATTACGCAGCGGGGTAAAATCGTTGTCGCCCATTGCGCTGTCCACTCCGTCATTGATAGCGATAAAGCGGACGCCTTTCTGTGGGAAAAGCATTTCTGTGTACATTCCCACTTGGAGATAATTTCGCCCTAAACGTGACATATCCTTGACTATGACTGTGCCGACTTTTCCGGCTTCAATGTCTGCAAGCATGGCTTGAAATCCGGGTCTTTGGAAGTTCGCACCACTATAACCGTCATCTGTGTACCAGCAGAGATTGGTAAAGCCGTTCTGCTTGGCGTAGGTTTCCAAAATGCGCTTTTGGTTGGATATAGAGTTGCTTTCTCCTTGCAGTTCATCTTCATGGGATAATCTCGGATAAAGGGCGGTAATAAGGTTTTGGGTTGTCTGTCTTAACATGGTTTCCTCCGTTTCCGACAGCCAGCCCCACTATTCCGTACTTTGATTGTACCATACAGCGGGGCGGCGTGTATAGCGGCAAAATGTGAAAAATGCTTCTTTACAGCCCGTCATATTGCCGATTTTTGCGTAGCGGTTTCCGCTTCCAGCACCTTAGCCATTTTGTCGGCTGCGGTTTCCGTGGCACTCTGCTTGAAAAAGCCGGACACCACAAGGACGGAGTTCCCTATGCGGATTTCCGTCACGCAGTCGGCGGGTGCGGTGCTTTTCATGTCGTGTCTGATATGCTCTTTTTTCTCGGTCATAGGCGAACTCCTTTCAATCGTTCATCAGTTGCTTTAAGCGGTTTAGCTTGTTTTGTGCGCTTTCCCTGCGGAAGTTCTCGCCGGAGAAGCAGACCGGGGCGCACATTTCAAGCAGTCGGTCATAAATCCGGGCGTGGGGCGTGTCCTGCGGGTTCTGTAACTCGGTAAGCGTGAGGTTGGTCGTGACGATCAGCGGCTTGCCGCTTCGGTAACGACTGTCAATCACATTGTAGACTTGCTCCAATCCGTACTCTGTGCCACGCTCCATTCCAAAATCATCAAGGATAAGCAGCGGATAGCGGCAGAGGTTGGAAATATATTCGTTCCTGCCCTCAAAGGTGGCGGCAAGGTCACCCAGGATAATGGCAAAGTTCGTCATTTTTACGGAGATTTCTTTCTCCATGAGGGCGTTTGCAATGCACCCAGCAAGGTAGCTTTTGCCTGTGCCGACGCTGCCCCAGAGCAGATAACCGATGTTCCCGGCTTTCATGTCCTCCCAATGCTCCACATAGAAATGGGCGGTTTTCATCTGCGGGTTTCTGCCGTTATCGTTGGCAAAAGTCCATTCCCGCATAGCCGGGTCGGTAAATCCCCGGCGTTTCAGTTCTTCTACCTTGTCCCGGTGCTTTCTCTGCTGTTCGGCGGCTTCACGCTCCATGCGCTGCGCCCGCTGGCAGTCACACTCTGACGGGTGGCGGTCACGCCCAAACAGGGCGATTTTATCAGCCGGAAAATAGACTTCTTTCGGTGTCCGGCACTTGCCACAGTAGAGCAGACCGTCCTCACCTGTGTAGTCCTCCGGCTCGGCGGTGGCTGCTGGTATCTGTAAATTCATATCTTCAAAAGCTGGCTTCATAGACTTTCTCCCTCCTTGTAGGTGTAATCGGGTATGCCCTTTTTCGGGGCAGCTTTAGCGGTATCGTCAGCCGCCCATCTGCGGATAGTGGCGGCATGGTTCTTGTATTTCTTCCCGGTAGAAGCGATATAGCCGGATAGCCGGTCAATGTAATACTCCCACTTGTCGGGCAGTTCTGCTTGCAGTTCGGAAAGTTCCATCTCTGTCAAAATCACATTTTTGTATCCTTGGATTTGAAGATCACGACGTAGTGGGACGGCAGGGTGGTCTTATCCTTTCGCAAGGCAAAATCCACGCCGTATTTCTTGGCACAAGGCTTGAATGCGCCAATGTTGGCCTCGGTGATCTCAATGTTGGAGAGGGCCGCCCCATGCTTTTTGAGCTGCTTTAGGCTCTGCTGGCCGTGGTGCAACATGGTCTTGCCTTTGGCCCGGTGCTGCAAATACTTTTTCAGCGCCGCTTGCAGCACTTGGGCCGTGAACTTGCCCGTTTTCATGGACAGGGCAATGGTTTTCTGATCGACTTCTTCCTGCAATAAGCATCCCTCCTTGTCAAAAAGTCAAAAATGGCGTCTAAGGTGGAACCACCAGACGCCGCAGGTAACAACGGTTCAAAGCGCCTCCTTTTCCTCACAGGCTTTCATCCGGCGAACAGGAATAGTCCGGCAGGCCGGATTTTGGTTTGCCCCAATCCGGCTGCGCCATATCGTGCGCCACAAGGGACGTGTAGTAGTTACTAATGGTGCTGGGGGCATTGAACAGCATAGCCCGTAAATACTGCTTGATGTTGCGGACTTTCGTGGTGTTCTCCCGCAGGCAGTCAAAGACAAAGCGGATATGTTCACTGTTCAGCTTCATAAACTTGGACTTCACCAGCTCGGCGGGGTAATCATCCCCGGCAATACGGATGCTCTTACGGGAAGTACAGACGGTTTCCAGCATCAGATCAACGATCTCGTCAAGCTGCTCCCGGTCAATGGAACTGTCCTGAATGAGATAGTCATACTCGATATTCTCCAAAAGGATTTCCCGATAAATCTGTACTGCCGCATCCTTTCCTGTTCCTTTCCGTTCCAGCGGTGCAGCCGCCGCTTCGTCCTCCACAGGGGCAGGGGTCAGGGATGGGAAAGGAATGGAATCGGTACTTTGTCCATCTGTGTTTAATTTTTCTTTTCTTGGTAAGTTAGTTCTTTGTATTTCTTTATTTAATTGCGTTGGATTTCCCGACGCCGGATTATCCGATGTCGGGTTATCCGATGTTGGATTTTCCAACACCGGGTTTTCCAATACCGGCTTATCCAACACCGGCTGCTCGTAAATGGTATAGACCATATCGGCCATTTTGCCCTTTGCGTCACGGCCCTGTTCCCGCCTGATATATCCGGCCCGTTCCAGCTCCCACACCGCCGTCCTGATAGCGTCGATGCTTTCCCGGTTGATAAGGGACAGGCCCTTTAGGGTGTAGTCCCAATCCTCCGGCAAGGACAGCATTTGTGACAGCAGGCCCTTGGCTTTCAGGGACAGGGCTTTGTTCCGCAGGTGGTGGTTGGACATCACCGTATAGCCTTTGTTCTTCTCCACGCGGAATACTGCCATATCGTCGTCAGCTCCTTTCACTGTGAATTTGACCGCAGCAAGGGCGGTCAGCTTGCCCGGCTGATAGGGACACTCTGCATACACGCAGTATTGATATTTCCAATCCGGGCGATAGAAGTGGCAACTGCCGCAATCCTCCGGCGCGTTCGCCCCGCCACCGTCGTAATGATCGAAACCGGGCTTTTCCTGCATCAGCCGTTCAAAGGCCCGGTCTTGGCCGGAAGTAAAGTACATAGCGTCACCTCCTTTATGAATTTGGGCATAAAAAAAGCCGCAGACTTTTTTCAAAATCTGCGGCAAGACCAGATAACAGAAAGGACGCTGCTATAATGCAACGTCCTTTCTGCTATACAATATAGTTAAATATTTTCATTTGCTATCGCGCGGAGGCAGTTGTCAGTTTTTTAGGTTTTCAAAAGTAGTAAATGGGTAGTAAATTGCTTGAAGCAATCCCAAAAAGTCCTTGAAAATCAAGCATTTCCGGGTTTTGATAGTGTACTGCCGTGGCATACGAATAATATTTTTGTCATCCCGTCATATCCTTTCAAACATCTCGAAGCCGCAATATTACTGTAATCCGTTATTTTATTTTTTCTTTTCAATCTTGTCCCCAAATTACGCATTTTCCCATAAATTTCCACTCAAGTTACTGGCAAATGGTGTAATATGTAATACATGGTATAGCAGCTGCAGCAAACCTCCACCTGTTTATCCCGGCATTCTTCTTGCCCCGCCCGCCGCCAAAAGCTGCCTACAGGATACCACATGCAGCGCTAAATCACAACCAGATTCCCTGCACCGCCCCGTTTTCTGCAAAATTCTCTTGCAAGGTTTCGCACCGCCAACTATAATGTATTTATATATTATAAGTAAAGGCGCATGGCACAGCTGTTTTCCGGGCTTGCCGGGTGCTTTGGATTCCAAACAGAAAGGGGGCCGCCCGATGCCTCGCATTGCCGTGGTGGATGACCAGCCGGATATGCGGCAGCAGCTGTGCAGCATGATTGATCAATACAGCCGCGAGAACAACTGTATGCTGGAAGTTACCGCTTTTTCGGACGGTGCCCAGATCATAACCAACTATTGCAAGGGGTTCGACATCATCTTTCTGGATATTGAAATGCCGGAGCTTGGCGGCATGGACGCTGCCGAGCGCATTCGCACGGTGGATCCGGATGTGGTGCTGGTGTTCGTTACTAACATGGCGCAGTACGCTATTCGCGGGTATGAGGTCGACGCCCTGGATTTTGTGCTCAAACCGGTCAATTATTACCAGTTCAGCACCAAGCTAGCCCGCGCTTTGCAGCGGGTGCAGCGCCGCAAAGGCGGGCAGATTGCATTACAGACCGCTGGGGGCGTGCAGCTGCTGAACACCGAGGACATCTACTGGCTGGAAACGCGGGACCGTATGCTGCATTACCATACCTCCACCGGGGTATGGTCCGTGCGTTCCAGCCTGCAAAATGCTGAAAAGCAGCTGGCCCCCTACCACTTTGTCAAATGCAACCAGTGTTACCTTGTCAATCTGCGGTATGTGCGGGCGGTCCAGAACGATATGGTCCAGGTTGGGGAGGACCGGCTGGAGATCAGCCGCCGCCAGCGGGCTGCCTTCCTGGCTGCGGTCGCCGCCTATGTTGGGGGTGCCATGTAATGCTGCCAAATCTCCAACAATTTCTTTCTCTTCTTGTCTGTGGGATACAGCTTTGGGGCGCAGCACTGACCTACTGGCTCCCGCTCCGGCACTCGCCGCACTTTTGGCAGCGGGCGCTGCTTTGCCTGATTCCCTCCATTCCCCTTTCCACATTTTTATTATGGGTGGATTACACGCCTTCCTCGCTGTTCCTGCGGGCGGGGGCGTATATTCTGTTTTGTATGTGGATGATTTTCGCTTCCCACAGCTGCACCCAGTTGGACTGGTCCGGCGCCAATTATTGCGCCATCTGGGGAATTTTGAGTGCCCTGACGACATTTGAGTTATGGCAGCTTCTTGTCTGGTGCCTGGCACAGGTAAACATATTCCTGCCATTGGATCAGCCCTCTGCTTTGCTGCTGCAACTGCTGTTTTTTGCCGCTGCGTACTGCCTGCTGCGGGTAACTGTTGCCCATTCCATGCCATATGAAGGCAGCTACCACATCGGTCCCCGCCAGCAAATCAGCGCTATTATTCTGGGCGGCATGTTCGTTCTGCTGTTTTTAACAATGCAGACCGTCACCAGCACCGGAGTATCACGGGAAACTTCTATCTTCGTTGTTGTCCCCCTGGCACTCTGCCAGCTCTACTGCATCACCCTTTTATATTTGCAGACTGAGCTGTTCAAAAAGGCGGCCATGGAAAAAGAGATGAACTCGCTGAACATGCTGTATGAACGCCAGCGCCAGCAGTATCAGGTGGCCAAGCGGAACGTACAGATCATCAACCGCAAATGCCATGAGCTGAAAGTTCAAATCGCTGATCTGCGCCGCATGGCCCCCAACGCCGCGCTGCAGCAGAGCCTGAACGAAGCCGAAGCCGCCGCCCGGCAGTATGACGCCAGCACCCAGACCGGCAGTGAGGTTTTGGATGTTGTGCTGACCGAAAAGAGCATGCTGTGCGAAGCCCACCACATCAGCATCAACAATGTAGCGGACGGTACCTGCCTGCACTTTATGGATCCGGCCGATCTGTACGCTCTGTTTGTCAACGCACTGGATCATGCCATTGAGTTGACTCGCAAGCTGCCGGAGCCGGAAAAGCGGATGATTGACCTGCTGGTCTGCAGGCGGCAGGGGTTTGCTGTTCTGAATATCATCAGCGCGGTGCCCGATGGCCCGGATCCTGGCCGCGAAACCTGCGATGAGTTAAAGATCATCAAGCGCATTATCCAGAAGTACAATGGTTTTTTGACTACCGAATCCAACGGTGGATTTTTTGCGATAAAAGCCGTTTTCCCGGTCCAATAAAGTTCCCTCAAAATTTCAGGTATAAGATTTACGCCCTTGCATTTGTACATATTGCACAAATGCAAGGGTTATTTTTTTGTCAGGCAAAAACCGTTTATTCCACGCAAATGACCGATTATGCAAAACCCATTGCGACATTTTTCGCTGTTCGTTACAATAATAACAGCAAAAAGAAAGGATGGCAGCGCCATGCGAGAAATCACCAAAATCATGAAGGGTTGGGAATTCACCGGCCCCGACGGCACCACCACAACGGTGGACCTGCCGCACACCTGGAACGCCCGCGACGGTCAGGACGGCGGCAATGACTACTGGCGCGGCACCTGCATCTACCGCACCCGTTTCGCTGCTCCCCAGTTTAACACCGCCTCCCATCAGGTCTGGATTCAGTTTGACGGCGTCAACGCCAGCGCCCATGTGGTTCTGAACGGCTCCCCCGTCTGCAACCACGACGGCGGCTACTCCACCTTCCGCGCCAACATCACCGAACTGCTGCGGGATGAAAACGAGCTGACTGTGGAAGTCGACAACAGCAAAAACGACCGCGTTTACCCCCAGAAAGCTGACTTCACCTTCTATGGCGGCATCTACCGCGATGTCAGCCTGATGGTGGTCAGCAAGAACCACTTCACCCTGGATTACTTCGGCGGCCCCGGCATCCGCATCACCCCCACTGTGCAGGGCGCAGATGCCAGCGTTCAGGTTACCACCTGGCACGACGGCGAAGGCGAAGTGAGCATTGAGTTGCTGGACGCTGCCGGCAACACCGTTGCCACCGGCAAAGGCCCCGACATCACCCTGACCATCTTCAACGCACACCTGTGGAACGGCGTTAAGGATCCGTACCTGTACAGCTGCAAGGCCCGCCTTGTGGTGAACGGCACGGTGGAAGATGAGACCACCACCCGCTTTGGCGTGCGCAGCTTCAAGGTTGACCCCAAGAAGGGCTTCTTCCTGAACGGCAAGTCTTACCCGCTGCACGGCGTTTCCCGCCATCAGGACCGCAAGGGCCTGGGCAACGCCATCACCCGCGAGATGCACGACGAAGACATGGCCCTGATCAAAGAGATCGGTGCCAACACCATCCGCCTGGCTCATTATCAGCACGACCAGTACTTCTATGATCTGTGCGACGAGGTCGGCATGGTTGTTTGGGCCGAGATCCCCTACATCAGTGAGCACATGCCCAACGGCCGCGAGAACACCATCAGCCAGATGAAAGAGCTGATCATCCAGAACTACAACCACCCCTGCATCGTCTGCTGGGGCGTTTCCAACGAGATCACCATCTCCACCAAGGACAAGAAGGACATGCTGGATAACCACCGCCAGCTGAACGACCTGTGCCACGAGATGGACAAGACCCGCCTGACCACCCTGGCCTGCTACGCCATGTGCGGTCCCTTCAACCGTTCGGCCCACATTACCGATATGGTCAGCTGGAACCTGTACCTGGGCTGGTACGTTCCGGGCTTTATCCTGAACGACCTGTGGATGGGCTTCTTCCATCTCTGCTTCCCCAACCGCCCGTTCGGCTACAGCGAATACGGCGCGGAGGGTATGCCCAACCTGCACAGCACACACCCCCACCGCGGCGACCACACCGAAGAATACCAGGCCAAGTACCATGAGTACATGCTGCGCTGCTTCAAGCGCCACCCCTGGATGTGGGCCACCCACGTTTGGAACATGTTTGACTTTGCTGCAGACGCCCGTGACCAGGGCGGCGAGCCGGGCATGAACCACAAGGGCCTTGTGACCTTTGACCGCAAAACCAAGAAGGACAGCTTCTATCTGTATAAAGCATGGTGGAGCGATGAAGCCTTTGTGCACATCTGCTCCAAGCGCTTTGTGGAGCGCACCGGCAGCACCGCTACCGTAAAGGTTTATTCCAACCAGAGCACCGTTGCCCTGTATGTAAACGGCAACAAGGTAGGCGAGCAGACCGGCGAGCATGTTTTCACCTTCAAGGTTCCCCTGAACGGCGAGCTGCACATTCAGGCCGTGGCTGGTGACCGCACCGATGAGTCCGTCATCCGCCATGTAGATACCCCCAACCCGGAGTACAAGCTGCACAAGACCAAATCCAAGAGTGCAAACTGGGTATAATCTATTTTGAACACTCTGTATTTTGTTCTTGCTTAATACAGTTTGTTATAGAGCATTTTCTAACAGGAGGAGAACACAATGAGTAAGAAACCCAAAGTTGGGATGTGGTCCGGCCTGACCGCCGTTACCGCCGTCCTGACCGCAGGCGCCATTGTAGGCACGACGGTTGCGTTCCATTATACGACCACCGTTAATAACTACCTGGACGCCGACACCTATAAGATCATCAAGGGCAACAGCGACGAAGACACTGAGTACTTCAAGAGCGATTTCACCTCTGATGAAGAGCGCGAGTCCTATGAGGCTGAGCTGTGCGCACAGGTTGAAGCCGAAGGCGCAGCCCTGCTGAAGAACGACAACAACGCCCTGCCCCTGGCAAGCGGCGCAAAGGTCAGCCTGTTCGGCCACGGCTCCGTGGACCTGATGTACGGCGGCACCGGTTCCGGCTCCGTTGACACCAGCAAGGCTCCCAACTTCAAGCAGGCTCTGGAAGATCAGGGCATCCAGGTCAACAGTACCCTGTGGGATCTGTATTCTTCTGACGATATGATGAAGAACTACAGCCGCATCACCCCGGCTGCCATCTCCGATACCCTGGAAGCCAACACCCAGTACGCTGTGAACGAAGCTCCCTGGAGCAAGCTGTCCAGCGCCGAGTCCAGCTTTGCTGACTACGGCGATGCTGCTATCGTTGTGTTCTCCCGTTCCGGCGGCGAGGGCGCTGACCTGCCCAGCGGCGAAAACGGCACCAATGATTCCTGGATCAAAGGCCAGGAGGGCGACGGTAACTACCTGGCCCTGTCCGCTGAAGAAAAGGAACTGCTCCAGAACCTGAAGACCCTGAAGGACAACGGCACCTTCAAGAAGGTCATCGTTCTGATCAACTCCTCCAACGCCATTGAGATGGATTTCCTGAACCCGGAGATCTGCGGTGAGGATTACGGCATCGATTCCGCTATGTGGATCGGCGACGTGGGCCAGACCGGCATCAACGGTGTTGCCCAGCTGCTGGCTGGCGAGGCTACCCCGTCCGGCAGCCTGGTTGATTCCTACCTGTATGACAACATGGCCAACCCCGCCATGTACAACTTCTACACCCAGGCTTACCCCAACGCAGCAGATTACAACCTGCTGACCGATGGCCCTGATGTGCAGGGTATGTACAGCGTGTATCAGGAAGGCATCTACCTGGATTACCGTTACTACGAGACCCGCTACGAGGACGCTGTTATGGGCACCGGCAATGCCGGCGACTACAACTGGTCCACCACTGTTGCCTTCCCCTTCGGCTATGGCGACAGCTACACCACCTTCGAGTACAGCGATTTCAATGTGACCGAGTCTGCTGATGCTTTCAATGTCACCCTGAAAGTCACCAACACCGGTTCCACCTACTCCGGCAAGGAAACCGTTCAGCTGTACTTCCAGAGCCCCTACACCGATTACGACAAGGCCAACGGCATCGAGAAGGCTTCTGCTGAGCTGTGCGGCTTTGCCAAGACCGATATCCTGACTCCCGGCGCTTCCGAGACTGTCAACATCACCGTTGACAAGAGCGAGCTGCGCACCTATGATGCCAACAACGCCAAGACCTATATTGTTGACGCTGGCGACTACTACTTCACCGCTGCCACCGATGCACACAACGCTGTGAACAACATCCTGGCTGCCAAGGGCTACACCGTTGAGAACACCGATGGCCGCATGACCGCCGATGGCGACGTTGCCCTGACCTACAAGTGGACCAACGCCGCTCTGGACAGCACCACCTTCGCCACCAGCGAAAACGGCACTGCCATCACCAACCTGTTTGATGAAGCAGACCCCAACAAGAGCAGCAGCGAACCTGGCGAAGTTACCTGGCTGAGCCGCTCCAACTGGGTTGCCACCTTCCCCACCCAGCCTGTTGTGCTGAACGCAACCCAGACCCTGGCTGATCACCTGGCTTTCACCCGCTACGACGGCAGCAAGGCTGACAGCGTTGAAATGCCTACCCTGGGCGCTGACAATGGTCTGGCTCTGGTTTCCATGATCGGTGCCGACTATGACGATCCCCAGTGGGATACCCTGCTGGATCAGCTGACCTTCAACGAGATGGTCAACACCATCACCCTGGGCTTCCACAACACTGCCGCTGTTGAATCCATCGGCAAGACCCGTACCAAAGACGAAAACGGCCCGCAGGGCCTGACCGCAGCACTGACCGGCGGCGCTTCCGCTATGTGCTACACTTCCGAAGACGTTATGGCCGCCACCTTCAACGTTGACCTGATCAACGATGTGGGCCGCTGCATTGGCGAAGACTGCCTGGCCATGGGTTACTCTGGTCTGTATGGCCCCGGCATCAACATGCACCGCACCGCTTACTCTGGCCGTAACTTCGAGTACTATGCTTCTGATCCGTTCGTTGCCGGCACCATCTGCGCTGCCGAAGTCAACGGCATCCAGTCCAAGGGCGTTTACGTTTACCTGAAGCATGTTGCCCTGAACGACTCTGAATCCAGCCGCCGCGGCGTGAACACCTGGCTGAACGAGCAGGCTGCCCGCGAAATCTACCTGGAAGTTGCCGACAAGGCCATCACCGATGGCGGCGCCTGGAGCGTTATGTCCGGCTTTAACCGCTGGGGCGCTACCTGGTGCGGCGCTTACGATAACCTGCTGACCGGCTTCCTGCGCGGCGAACTGGGCATGCGCGGCATGATCATCACCGACTACTCCGGTTCCAGCAAATACATGGATCTGGCCGATGGTCTGATTGCCGGTTCCGATATCTGGGATAGCCCGGACCCGACCATCCACACCACCCTGGCTCCGAAGTACGAGAACGATGCTTACATCGTGACCGAAATGCGCGAATCCATGCACAAGATCCTGTACACCGTTGCCAACTCCAACGCTATGAACGGCTGGTCCTCCGCTGACCGCCTGAAGGTCATCACCCCGTGGTGGAAGACCGCCCTGTACGCTCTGGACACCGTTCTGGCTGTTCTGACCGTGCTGTGCATCTGGCGCCTGGTTGTTGCCATCAAGCGCAAGAAGACCTGGACTGCTGAGCAGGCTGCCAACACTGCAAGCGCTCAGAATCAGCAGTAAGGTTTAGGGCAATACCGCATAATTCTAAGTGCCGATACGGCGAGCGAGGTGCGGCAGATGCTAAGCCAAAAGCGCAGATAATACTGGATGTCTTATCGAGCATTTTGGCAACGCAGATGCCGTGCCGCAGCCGCCGGAGCGGTGCTTAAGCCGTAAGGCGGGAATTGTGCGGTATTGCCTTAGCCTCCGCATCTTCCCCCTTTTGAATCGTTTATGCCCCCGCCCGTTTCGGGGCGGGGGTCTTTGTTATGAAAGGAGAATGCCCCCATGAGTGAACAAAACTCTGCGGCGTCTGCCAGCGTCAACCGCGCCAAGCCTTACCAGCTGATGCTGTTCCCGCTTAACAACGGCGCTACCAACGTGTACTATGTTCTGGTGCTTTCCTACATTGCCACTTTCGGCAGCAAGGTTCTGGCCCTGAGCATGATCTTCGCCTCCGTGATGGTCACCGGCATGCGCCTGTTTGACGCCATTACCGACCCTATCATCGGTGCCCTGATGGACCGCACCAACGGCAAGTTCGGCAAGTTCCGCCCGTTTATGGTCATCGGCAACCTCATCATGGCTGTCAGCATCCTGGTGCTGTACGGCCTGACCCCGCTGATCCCTGCCTCCATGGAATGGGCACGTTATGTTGCCTTTGTAGCCCTGTACGCCATCTGGGTCATCGGCTACACCTTCCAGACTTCCTGCACCCGTTCCGGCCAGACTGTTCTGACCAACGATCCCAAGCAGCGCCCCCTGTTCACCATCTTCAACACCGTCGGCTCCCTGCTGGGCATGGGCGCCATGCAGTTCTTTGCCCCCATCCTGGCCAAAAACTATGAGGGCGGTTACGCTTCCGCCGGTTTCTTCCGCACCCTGGCTCCTGTCGGCATCGTGATCTCCATCGCCCTGACCATCCTGGCTGTCATCGGCATCTGGGAAAAGGACCAGCCGAAGTACTTTGGCATCGGCGGCCAGAAAACCGAAAAGATCAAGGTTGCCGAGTATGTTGCCATCATCAAGGGCAACAACCCCATGCAGCGCCTGATGGTGGCTGGTGCAGGCTGCAAGCTGGCACTTTCCATTGCCACCAACACCACTGTTCTGTGCATGCTGTACGGCTGCATGATGGGCAACTATGATGGTCTGTACCTGCCCATGATGGTTCTGGGCTATGTGTTCAGCGTTCCCTTCTTCCTGCTCACCGTCCGCACCAGCCAGAAGAAAGGCCAGAAAGCCAGCCTGATGCGCTATGTCAGCGTTGCGCTGATCTGCTACATCGGCGTTCTGGTGCTGCTGCTCCTGTGGGGCAAGGGCGATGCCTTCACCCTGTCTCTGATGTCTGACGGCAAGGTTTCCATCAACGTTTACACCATCCTGTTCATCGCTCTGTTCGGCATTGGCTATGGCGCTTATTACGCTACTGCCGATATGCCCATCCCCATGGTTGCCGACTGCTCTGACTACGAGACCTACATCTCCGGCAAGTATATCCCCGGTATCATGGGCACTCTGTTCAGCCTGGTTGACAAGCTGGTTTCCAGCCTGTCCGCTACCGTGGTCGGCGTGGCCGTCAGCTTTATCGGCCTTGACAGCCTGCCCACCCAGTACGACCCGTACACCCCCGGCATGAACGTGGTTGTTATCGTTCTGTTCTGCGTCATCCCCATGATTGCATGGGCTGCTACCCTGCTCGCCATGAAGAACTACAGCCTGACCGGCGAAAAGATGAAAGAGATCCAGGCCGTCAACGCCTGCCGCCGCGACGCTGTTGCGGGCGGCATGAGCCTGGAAGACGCCATGCAGAAATGGCAGACCCTCGACCAGCTGCCGGCCCAGTACCGCACAAACTAATTTTTCTGTTTTCTCCTCCTCTGATACCGGTTTGATTGCGCCGGTTATTTAACTGAAACACCGGGTGCCATATGGCGCCCGGTGTTTTGCTTTACCGCAAATCAAACGTTTCTATTACATCAAAACAGCAGGCGTGCTCCCTGCCTTAAAAAAGGGGGCCGCCTGCTGCTGTGACTGTATGTTGCAGGAGAGAGAAATGCAAGAGAATCTTAATGATAACTGTCTTGCTTTATGCGATAATGCTTGGGTATTTTATTTTCTCGCAGCACCCGGCATTTTTGTAGGGGCCGATGTTTGCGCCATTTCTCATGACAAACATCAAAAATTCTTTCGTTCTTGTTTAACCGATACATCATTCAGCCACATTCCCGGCCTTTTCTTCTGCGTTAATACGGTCGATTTCCTCCTTGATCATATTTCCAAAAGTCTTATCGTCAAGTTCTACACTTTTTTCTGCCGCCGCAGATTTGTCAGCAAATGCATCAAAACATATGTTCTTTATATGAGATTGTATTAAGGCAATACCGCATAATTCTAAGTGCCGATACGGCGAGCGAAGTGCGGCAGCTGCTAAGCCAAAAGCGCAGATAATACTTTGTGTATTATCGAGTATTTTGGCAACGCAGATGCCGTGCCGCAGCTGCCGGAGCGGTGCTTAAGCCGTAAGGCGGGAATTGTGCGGTATTGCCTTAAAACAGAAAGCCTCCGGCTGCTCGCACAATGCAGCCGGAGGTCTTCTGTTAAATTCCCAATCCATCCAAAATTGATGGCAAAGTAAGGAGGCTTGTGTTAGAATAAAATCAGCTTATGCTTTTTCGCTCTGCATGGCGGCAGTCAGCTTTCTGGCGGCGAACACCAGCACAACAGCGGCGGTGAACAGGCTCTGGATCCAGACGCCTGCAAGCACAAGCAGAATTTAAGGCAAAAATCCCGCTGTGTTTGTAGAAATAGACTACATTTTCGACTTTTCAGATACACCCGAGACTATTGCCAGCTGAGGATGGGAAATTATCATGGAAAAAAATCTTACAACCGGCAGCGTGTTCAAAGCCATTCTGACCTTTGCCCTGCCGTATCTGCTCTCTTACTTTCTGCAAACGCTGTACGGCATGGCTGACCTGTACATCACCGGCCGATTCTGCGGGGTGGACAGCATCACCGCCGTTGCCAACGGCAGCCAGGTCATGCACATGCTGACCGTTATCATTGTTGGGCTTGCCATGGGTTCCACCGTCATCATCGGCCACGCCGTGGGGGCGGGCAATATGCGCGATGCCGAAGCCGCCATCGGCAACACCGTCACCCTGTTCATGGCGGTCTCCCTCGGTTTTACCGCCGTGCTGGTGGCCGCAGTGCGCCCGCTGGTCGGCCTGATCGGTGTTCCGGCAGAGGCCGTTCCCGGCACGGTGCAGTATCTGACCATCTGCTTCATCGGCATCCCGTTCATCACGGCATACAACATCATCAGCTCCGTCTTCCACGGTTTGGGGGATTCCAAAAGCCCGATGTACTTTATCGCCGTTGCCTGCGCCGCCAATATTGCGCTGGATATTCTTTTCATCGGTCCCATGGCCCTTGGCCCGGTGGGTGCTGCGCTGGGCACTACCCTTTCGCAGACCTTGAGTGTTATTGTTGCCTTGTTCGGCATCCGGCGGCACAAAACCGGCCTGCGGCTGAGCCGCCAGAACTTCCGCCCGCGCAAAGGCGTGCTGGGCCGTATTCTTAAAATCGGCCTGCCGGTCGCTGTGCAGGACGGCTGCATTCAGGTCGCGTTCATCATTATCACCATCATTGCCAACCACCGCGGCCTGATTGATTCTGCCGCCGTGGGCATTGTGGAAAAAATCATCAGCGCCATGTTCATTGTGCCGTCCTCCATGCTGGCGACGGTATCGGCGTTGTCTTCCCAGAACCTTGGCGCAGGCAAGCCGGAGCGCGCCGCCCAGACCCTGAAATACGCCGCCATGATCGCCACCGGTTACGGCATTGCCGTAGTATTGGTCATTGAGCTTGTGGCCGAGCCGCTGCTGGGGTGCTTCACCACCGACGCCGCCGTGGTGCTGATGGGCTGCCAGTACATCCGCGGTTATATTGTGGATACCATTTTTGCCGGGATCCACTTCAGTTTTACCGGGTATTTTGCCGCCTGCGGCAAGTCTTACGTCGGCTTTCTCCACAACATCATCGCTATTGTGCTGGTGCGCGTTCCGGGGTCCTACCTGGCTTCCCGGCTGTTTGCCGGAACCCTGCTGCCTATGGGGCTGGCCGCACCGGCGGGTTCGCTGTTATCCGTCATGATCTGCGTGGCGGCCTACCGCTGGATGAAGCGCCGCGGCACCCTGTATACTGCCGCCTGACTTTTCCCCAAAGGAGCATCCGCCCATGTACGTTTTTTCTCTTCTTCAGCATTCCCACTTAACGGTGTAGCTCAAAACAACGAAAATAACGCATATTCCGCTTTCTTCCGGCAGCCGCACACTGCTCTTTTGCACATCTGTTCATTATTTTCATGTATAATCTTCCGTTATTCATGGCAGCACCACTGTACATCCCTGATCAACAAAATTTGATAGGTTTTGCTGCATTTCTGCGTTTTATGGCTTCTTTTTTCGCGTAAATCTGCTACAATAGAACCAGCATCAAAAAATGTATCATTTTTGCCCACTGCCGGAAAGGAGTTTGCTATGACCCATACTTTTTCTTGTTCTGCCGATGCCCCGCTGGTGCGCACCACCGGCGGCTCGGTGCGCGGCTACCGTTTTGACGGGCTGGATATCTTTAAGGGCATCCCTTACGCCAAGGCCAGGCGCTTCCACGCGCCGGAGCCAGCTGTGTGGGACGGCGTGCTGGATGCCACCAGTTACGGCTATGTCTGCCCTTTGCTGGAAATGCCCAAGCCCAACGGCGAAATGCTGGTGCCCCACCGCTATTGGCTGATGGACGAAGCCTGCCAGAACCTGAACATCTGGACCCCCGCGCTGGATGACGCCCACCGCCCCGTGCTGGTGTGGCTGCACGGCGGCGGATACTTTGCCGGTTCCTCCATTGAGCAGATCGCTTACGAGGGCGAAAACATGGCCCGCCTGGGGGACTGCGTGGTGGTTTCCATCAACCACCGGCTGAACATCCTGGGCTATCTCGACCTTTCGGATTTTGGGGCGGAATACGCCAATTCCGGCAACGCGGGCGGGGACGATATCATCGCCGCGCTGCGCTGGGTGCGGGATAATATTGCCGCGTTCGGCGGTGACCCCGGCAATGTGACAGTGTTCGGCCAGTCCGGCGGCGGCGCCAAGGTGACCACTCTGCTGCAGACCCCCGCCGCGGACGGGCTGTTCCACAAAGGTATTGTGATGAGCGGCGTTCTGGGCCGCCTGGCCGACTGCACCGGCAGCGGGCGGGACTGCGCCGAGGCTCTGATGGCGGAGCTTGGCGCGGCGGATATCGCCGCACTGGAAACGGTACCCTATGCCGCGCTTGCCGCCGCTTATAATAAAGTAGCCCCCGCCTTGAAAGCAGCCGGAAAAAACACCGGCTGCACCCCACACCCCAACGCCTTTTATCTGGGTGACCCGCTGGAAAATGCGTTCCGCCCCGAAACCGCCCGCATTCCCCTTCTGGTGGGCACCGTGTTTGGCGAGTTTGCCGCCTTCAATGGCTTCGGCCTGAACAAAGCGCAGATGAGCGCCGCCGAGTCCGAAGGCTTTGCCGAAAAAATGCTGGGCAAGCAGACGGCGGATGCCCTGCTGCCGCTGTTCCACGCCGCCTACCCCGAACGCAGCGCCGCCGACCTGCCGTTTTTGGATGTACTGTTCCGGGAGCCGACCATGCGCTATATCCGCCGCCGGGCGGAAACCGGCCCGGTGTGGAGCTATTTCTTCAATCAGGATTTCACCATTGAGGGCGGCCGCGCCCCATGGCATTGTTCCGATATCCCGTTTGTTTTCCATAATACTGAGCTGGTGCCTTCTGCCAACATTTCCGGCGTGACCCCGCAGCTGGAACAGCAGATTTTCGATGCCGTTCTGGCCTTTGCCCGCACCGGAAACCCGCAGCACAGCGGCATTCCCACCTGGCCCGCCAGCACCCCGCAACAGGAAAACACCATGCTGTTTGATTCCGCCACCCGCCTGGCCCCTAACCATGACAAAGCCCTGATTGCTGCCGCGCTGCCCACCATCTCTGCCTTGATGGCACGCAACTTTGACCCCGACAGTATCCAGCACTAATATAGAATAAAATAATAAATAATAATGAATAAAGAATAATGGCCTGCCACTGCAAGCAATACGCTTGTGCGGCAGGCCGTTGCTCTTTGCATATTTTACTGTTTGTTCTTAGCGGTGCGCAGAGTCTTGTAGTTTTCAAAATAAAAGTGCTTGTCCAGCAGGTCCCCCACCAGGCCAATGCCCTTGCCCATGGTGAACGCCGCGGCAATGGTGCCAATGCCCAGCCCTTCCAGGTGGCCCAGGAAGAAGAAGGTCATGCCCGCCGTAATAGCCAGGCAGGTTACATCAAAGCCGATTTTAATGCGCGGGTACGGCACCTTGGTAATGTCCGCCAGCTCCCCACGGAACAGTGTTTTTCCGCTTTGTTCCTTTTCCACCAAAAACAATCCCCTCTTTATTTTTTATAACGTCCGGTTTCCTATCATAGCACCATGGCGGGGAATAGAAAAGGGGGATTTTTCCGGGCATGATTTTCCCTTTGCGTTTTTATTTTTCCGCGTTATAATAGTGCCACACACTTCATCAGGGGGAATTCCTACATGCTTGCCATCTACCTTGCGGCACTGGACAGCGCCGACAACGCCGAAGCCTTTGAAGCTGTTTATGAACGCTATAAACGGCTGGTGTACCACGTTGCCTGCCAGATCGTCCACGACCCGCACCTTGCTGAGGATGTAGCGCAGGAAGTATTTTTGTACATAGCCAAAAACTTTGCCCGCCTGCACCGGCAGGACCCGCACAAGTTTGCGGCTTACCTTGTCAGCTGTACACGCAGCCGGGCGTTTCTGCTGCTGGCTCAGCGGCCGGATGCTCCCGGCGAGGAAGAACCGGACTTTGACCGCAATGCTGACCCGGCCCCGGTTCCCGAAGATGCGGTGATTGATGAGCAGCAGGCCCAGCACCTGATGCAGGCCGTGCAGCAGCTTGCACCCATTTACCGCGACCCACTGCGGCTGCTGGCACAGGGGTACACCTGCCGCGAAATTGCCGCCGCACTTGCCCTGCGGGAATCCACTGTCCGCCAGCGCATTGCCCGCGGGCGCAAACTGCTGTGGAAGGAGCTCCACGATGAAAGATAATTGCAGCTATCGTTTTGACGCCATCCTTGCTGTGGCTCTGGAGCAGGACGCCCGGCAGGAACTGGCCGCCCTGCCCACCCCCGCCGCGCTGAAAGAACTATACCCGGATACTTCCTCTCTGGACGCCCGCATAACCCGTGCTTTGCACACCCTGCGCCATCCCCAAAAAGCGCTGCACCGTGCGTTGGCCGTTGTGCTGCTGGCTGCCGCCCTGTTGGCAGGCACCCTTGCCGTCAGCGCCGAAGCCCGCCACGCGGTGTACACTGCCCTCCTACGCTTTTTGCCCATTGAAATGCAGGTCACTTATTCTGTGGATGGCACTCCATTGGATACATTGCCGGAAAATTATTGTGACCATTATGTGCCGGAGGGGTTTGTGCTGGATGAATCCAGTGAATTGCGTGACTCCTATCAGTTTTTCCGTTCTTATCACTCTGCCGATGATCGAATTTATTTTATTGATTGCGTCACTATAAACGATAGCTTTATTTCCACCTTTGATAATGAGCATACCGTATGGCAGGAAACCAACGTTAACGATTGCCCTGCCACTTTAGGCACAACAAATATACAGGGGCATGTCAGCTACGCGCTTATTTGGGAAAAAGACGGTATCTATCACTCCATTCTTGGGGAACTCTCTCTAACAGATCTATACCTTGTAGCAGAAAGCATTTCCTAAAGTATCGCATGCTGCACAATTATGGAAATTATTTTTTAGTCACTCTCACAAATTCAATTTTTTTCTCTTTTCCTGTCACAACTTTGCCAAAAACCTTGTTGTATTGGGTAAGAGCTCTTAAATAAATCTTATCGGAGGTGTTTTTGTGGCAGGAAAAAGAATATTCTCGCTCCTGTTATCTTTAGTCCTTGTTTTCGGCCTTGCCTATTCATGTCTTGCCCAGTCTATTCGCCCTTTATCCGCAACAATAATCACGAATTTCTGAAGCACCCCCACGACGCTGGTTATTATCTTGTTTGGTATCAGGGGACTTTGTATTATGAATAATTCAAAATTTTTTGGCCTTTTCTGTACAAGCGCAGCAATCCTTTTACTTGCAGGCTGTACAGCTTCTAAAAACGAACCGTCTGTATCGCAGTCCTCCACTTCCACTGTCGCTTCCACCTCGGAATCTTCCGCTTCTTCTGCATCTTCGGATTCTCAGAACAATTCTGTGTCTGAACAGCAAACCTGGTCCGAAAAATCCCCGGACGGCGACTATTACATTGAAGTGTATGAAAAAGACGGCCATGTGTACCGCGTGGATGATGACACCATGCTGTACTGATTTTTATCGATTATCCCCCGCAACACAAAAGGCATGCACCGCCCCGGCTGAACCTCTGTTCAGTTTCCGGCAGTGCATGCCTTATTTGTAATTTTATCGGTTAAGAAAGCTCTGCGATATCGTACAGCAGTCGCTCGGTATCGTCCCAGCCCAGGCAGGGGTCCGTGATGGACTTGCCATAGCAGTGCTCGCCGATTTTCTGGCTGCCCGGCTCAATATAGCTTTCGATCATCAGGCCCTTGACCAGGTTCTTGATGTCGTCCGAATGGCGGCGGCTGTGCAGAACCTCTTTCGCAATGCGGATTTGCTCCATATACTGCTTGCCGGAGTTGCTGTGGTTGGTATCCACAATGCAGGCGGGGTTCTTCAGGTTGCGCTTCATGTACAGCTCATACAGCAGGCGCAGATCCTCGTAATGGTAGTTGGGGATGGTCTGGCCGTGCTTGTTCACCGCGCCGCGCAGAATGGTGTGGCTGAGCGGGTTGCCGGGGCACTGGACCTCCCACCCGCGGAAGATAAAGTCATGGGGCACCTGGGCCGCCACAACAGAGTTGAGCATAACGGTCAAATCGCCGCTGGTGGGGTTTTTCAGGCCCACGGGCACATCGCAGCCGCTGGCCACCAGGCGGTGGAACTGGTTTTCCACCGAGCGGGCACCCACGGCAATATAGGACATAATGTCCGAAAGGTAACGCAGGTTTTCGGGATAGAGCATCTCGTCCGCAGTGGAAAAGCCGGTTTCCTGCAATACGCGCATGTGCATATGGCGGATGGCCAGAATTCCCTCCAGCATATCCGGCTTCTTTTCCGGGTCCGGCTGGTGGATCATTCCCATGTAGCCCTCGCCGGTGGTGCGGGGCTTGTTGGTGTACACGCGCGGAACGATCACCAGGCGGTCCTTCGTCTTCTCCTGCACCTTGACCAGACGGGACACATAATCCACAACGGCTTCCTCGTTATCCGCCGAGCAGGGGCCGATAACGACCAGGAGCTTGTCGCTTTCGCCGGTAATGATCTTTTTGATTTCTTCATCCCGCTCTTTTTTGCGGGCGGCCAGTTCCGGCGCAAGGGGAAACCTTTCCCGAATGACATCCGGGGAAGGAATTTCTGTCACAAACGAAAATCCCATGATTTTATGATCCTCTCTCCGTCAGCGCCGCACATTCCAGCCCTCTATTGCCGGGCGGTGCTGCGCTTTTTTCTCTGTATTTTGCACATACAAACAGCTTATTTATTATAGTATAGAACCCGCCGCGCGGCAAGAGCTGCCCCCGCTGCCGGGCAAAAAACTTGCAAAAAATGCCGTTTTCCGCCGTCCGGCGGCATACAAACAGCCCGCCCGCGCACCACAAACCAGGTGATGCGCGGGCGGGCCTTCTGTATTTAGGGCAATACCGCATAATTCTAAGTGCCGATACGGCGAGCGAGGTGCGGCAGATGCCAAGCCAAAAGCGCAGATAATACTGGATGCTGCAAAGGTGAGCGCCGCCAGTGGCGGAAACAGCGAACCGAAGCAGGGGCAGCGGTCGCAGAGTGCGAGGGGCTTTTGCCCCCGAAGCACGATGCGGGTACCGCAACCCGACATTATCGAGCATTTTGGCAACGCAGATGCCGTGCCGCAGCCGCCGGAGCGGTGCTTAAGCCGTAAGGCGGGAATTGTGCGGTGTTGCCTTAGTGAATCAATTCCGAGAACAGCGGGCAAAGCACGGCGGTCATGATACCGGCCACAGCAACGGAAAGGCCGCTCATCGCGCCTTCCACTTCGCCGATTTCCAGCGCCTTGCTGGTGCCCACGGCGTGGGACGCCGTACCAATGCCGATGCCTTTGGCAATGGGGTTGGTAATGCGGAACACCTTGCAGACGGTTTCCGCCGCCAGCGCGCCCACAATGCCGGTCAAAATCACAATGGCGCCCGTCAGGGTGGCAATGCCGCCCAGCTCGCGGGAAACATCCATGCTGATGGCAGTGGTAACGGACTTGGGCAGCAGGGTGATGTACTGCTCATGGTTCAGGTCCAGCAGCAGGGCCAGTGCCAGCACGCTGAACAGACTTGCCATAACTCCGGCCAGCACACCGGCCACAATGGCTACCAGATTTTTGCACAGCAGATCCCATTTTTCATACAGCGGCACTGCCAGGCTGACCGTTGCGGGCAGCAGCAGGTAGCTGACGGGCGAAGCGCTGGCAGCGTATGTATCATAGGGGATGTTCAACACGCTGAGCACCACGATGACAAACGCCGTGCCCAACAGCAGCGGGTTGAGAATTGCCTTACCGGTGCGCTTGTTGATGAGCACCCCCAGGCCGAACGCAGCCAGCGTGAGCAGCACGCCCCATACGGCGGAAGATTCCAGAACTTGTGTGATCATTGCTTTTTCTCCTTCCGCTCTGCCAGGCGCTGGGTCACGCAGCCGGACACCGTCATGACCAAAATGGTAATGGGGATCAAGGCCAGCAGCACCGGCACCAGCATGGCCTGTAAGTCCGCCCACAGATCCATCACGCCCGCAGCCGCCGGAACAAACAGCAGCGGGAAAATGCCGGTCAGAAACAGCGCCGCCGTGCGCACCTGCTCTAGTTTGACCCCCCCAAAGCGCAGCGCCGCCAGCAGCAGCATCAGCCCGTACACGCTGGCCGGGATGGGCAGCGGCAGCACCAGGTGGCAAACCTCCCCCGCAAAGCAGAACGCCGCAATGCGGGCAAATTCAAATACCAGTTTCATTTATGCTTTCCTCTTTTGTCCGGCAGTGCCCCCACTACCGCCCTGTGCAAAACAAGACGCCTTATCGTTATCTTTTTTGCTTTTCCGGGCTGCACAGACAGCCCGGCTCTCATTTTTTCATGCTTCACAAGTATAGCAGACTCCCCCACCGGGGGCAAGGTCAATTTTTGACATGTTTGACAAATATTCAGGCGTTTTTTTGCATATTGTGACGAATCGTTTCGCCGCGCGTATCGCTCATTCTGTTTTGTTTTTCGATAAATATACAAATTGTATTTTTTGTGTTTTATTTCCAACTACAATAAATCCCTGCCCGGGAACCATCCGGACAGGGATTTGAAGGAGAAACGCAGTTTCTTGTGTTCATGGTTCCCCTGCCTCCGTTTTGGCGCAGCCGGCGTTCCGCATACGCGGCTGCACAGCAGGCCGGGGTTCTTGTTCACTCTGCTTTGGTAATAATCAAACGGTTGTCAGCAGGGCTTTGCAGCTGCCCGTTAAAGCATAGGCACCGCTGCCCGCCGTGATAAAGAAACTGTCGCCTTTTTTTGCCTGCACCGTTTCACCGCCGCAGGTCAGGCGCCCCTCCCCTTCGGTAATCAGGAGCGAAACAAAGGACGTCTCGTCCGCCGTGCCGGTGTAACCACCTGCCACCACATCCACGGTAAAGTAATCGCACTTTGCCAGATGGGGGCTGAAATCATGCTGTTCCGGCGGGGTACGGCGCATTACCTCCAGCGCCTGCTTTACATGCAGCGCGCGCGGCTTGCCGTCCGCCCCCACGCGGCCGTAATCGTACACACGGTAGGTCACGTTGGAGTTCTGCTGCACTTCAGCCACCACAACACCCTTGCAGATAGCGTGCAGCGTGCCGGACGGGATAAAGAAGCAATCGCCTTTTTTCACCGGCACGGCGTTCAGCACCTCGGTCAGGGTATTGTTCCGGATGCGCTCTTCCAGTTCTTCCCGGCTGATTTCATGGTCAAAGCCGTAATACAGGAACGCGCCCGGTTCACAGTCCAGCACATACCACATCTCGGTCTTGCCGTACTGGTGTTCGTGCTCCAGCGCATACTCGTTGGAGGGGTGTACCTGGATGGAAATGCTATTCTTGGCGTCAATGAACTTGGTCAGAACGGGGAACATTTCAAACTTTTTGCAGTCTGTTCCCGCCGCTTCCGGGTGGGCGGCCAGGTAGTCCGCCAACATGGTGCCGTCCGGCAGATAGCTGGGGCCATCGGGATGGCAGGAAAGCACCCAGGCTTCCGCCAGCGGGTTCAAATCGCTCTGCACACCAAAGTCGGTGCGCAGGCGGCTGCCGCCCCAAAGGTAATCCTTGCAGGAAGGGGTCAGTTTTAGAATTGACATTGTCGATTCACCTCATTATATCACAGCACATTATAAAATAATAGGGTCATATCGCGGAATCATTTTCAGGTTGACGCACAATTTTTGCGCATTACACTTTGTGCAGGTACCATAGCTTTGCGGGCACCTGGCCGTAATCGCCGGGCAGAGGCAGACCAAGGGTCTGCGGTTTTTTTGAATGCAAAGTCCAAAAGCTGGCCAATGGTCGTGGAAGCAACGTGCAGGCGCGTATCACTGGCGGCATAATAAATATACACCTTACCGTCATCATCCGCAATAGCACCATTGGTAAATACCACGTTGGAAACATCGCTGACGCGCTCCCAGCCACGCGGCGCGATCAAAAATCCGGCCGGTTCGGCAATCACTTTCCACGGCTCCACAATGGGCTTGTGGGCGGGGGTGCCGTATTTATCCGTCTGCCAGAACCATTCGCTGCCGGGGCGGGTATCGACCATCTTATCCAGGATAAAATGGTACACATCGGCGGCAGCAGCGGCATAGCGGTGTTCAGCGGTTTTCTGGTATACACCTTAAGGGGTATCTGAAAACAAAGAAAATGACGGATATTCCGCAAACACAAGCAGGATTTAAGGCAAAGAGCCTTGGAATCCTTTGTGGATTCCAAGGCTTTTTAACGCATAATCCGGCTGTGTTTGTAGAAATAGACGATATTTTCGACTTTTCAGATCCACCCTGGTCAAAAACACATAAATGCTCTCTATATAGCTTTCAGTGTTTTTATTTCACTGTTCGCTATATAGGGAGCATATCAGATCCCACGGAGATTTTATTCAAACCATTTTTCAACCGCTGGCCGCCAAAGGTTTCGCCTGTAAATCATATTGAGGGGGGGTGTAAATCCATTTCCCCATATGGTATGATAATATCAAATTCTTTTACATCGAGATCCACCCGAGGGCATTCGCCACAGAACTTACCAGAATGATGGCAGCAAACACCGGGCAAAGGGTGCGGATCATAAAATTGAAAACCTTTTTTCGGCGGAAAGGTTGACCATTCTGGGTCACCTCTTCCTCAATCTTTTCCACGCCGATCACGCTGGTCACCAGCAGGCAGATTGCAATGGCCGCAATGGGCATCATAACTGAGTTTGTCAGGAAGTCGAAAAAGTCAAGGAACTGCATCCCGATAACGGTCACGCCCGACAGCGGGCCATAGCCAAGCGCCGACAAGCTTCCAAGCAGCACCATAATAATCCCAATCACTGCCGCAGCCTTTTTGCGGCTCCATCCCAGTTCATCCTCAAAAGTCGATACTGCGCTTTCTGTCAATGCAATGGAGCTTGTCACCGCTGCAAACAGCACCAGCACAAAGAACAGCACGCCCACCAGCGAACCAAGTTCCATGCTTTCAAAAACTTTCGGGATCGTAATAAACATCAGTGCGGGACCGGCCTGCAGGGTGTCCGGGTCACCACCAGAGAACGAAAACACCGCCGGAATGATCATCAACCCGGCCATCATTGCAATCAGCGTATCAAAAATCTCAACGTTCTCGGTAGATCCCTCAATGGACACATCTTTTTTCATGTAAGAGCCGAATGTTACTAAAATACCCATTGCGATGGACAAAGAATAGAACATCTGGCCCATGGCTGTTACCACTGTCATCCATGAAAAATTGGCCGGATTCGGTACCAAAAAGTACTTCACTCCTTCCAGCGCACCGGGCCGTGTTACTGAATAAGCTGCAATAATTACTGATAACACCACCAGTACCGGCATCATCATCCGGGAAACACGCTCCACACCATTGCGGACACCGGCAAAAATGATGCCCAGTGTAAGCAGGGTAAAGAGCAGGAATACGATTTCCACCGAAGCGCCATTGGCGATGAAAGAGGAAAAATACCCATCCTGTGCCAGCTCACTGCCATGACCGGTAATATACCCCACCAGATACTTGATAACCCAACCGCCAATAACCGAATAATACGGCACAATCAAAATGGGAATTACCGCGTTGATCCATCCTCCAAATGCACGCCAGCGTCCCTTTCCAAAAGCTGCAAAGGCCCCAACCGGACTTTTCCGGGTCATCCGTCCCAGCGCTGTCTCTGCCATAATCATTGTATAGCCAAAGGTGACCGCCAGCAGAATGTAAATCAGCAGAAAAATTCCACCGCCATATTTTGCCGCCAGGTATGGGAACCGCCAGATATTGCCCAAGCCAACCGAGGCGCCGGCTGCCGACAGGACAAAGCCAAGTTTGCCGGAAAATGAGCTCCGGCCGCTGTGTTGTTTTTCCATTTATTTTTTCTCCTTACCATTTTCACACTATTATTTTAGTGTAACATAACCGCCAAAAAACTGCAATCTACGCCACAAACAATCGCTTTCATAGGGAGGGGCAAAGTCGTTGCTTTTATATCCCTGTCTGCCATTCTATAAAAAAGCTTCCACCTTACGGCAGAAGCATTTCTTTGGTGGGCCATCCAGGGGCCCAACACCCACGGACTAATGAACAGTCCACTGGACTGTTCATTACCTCGCTCTCGCTCGGCCGTCCTTTCAAGTCCTGCATGGCCTTTTTATAAAAAAAGCTTCCGCCTTACGGCAGAAGCTTTTCTTTGGTGGGCCATCCAGGACTTGAACCCAGGACCAAGCGGTTATGAGAATCACGAAAATCTTAAAATCCCGTTTTTCTTGTGCAACAGTGACAAATAGCATCGGCGCACGAGCAAGAGGCATTAGTTATTATGACGGAGTTTTTAGTCCGATTTCGTAGTGAAAATCAGACTAAATCGCCAGGTTCGTCGCCAGAAAAAAAGCTGGCGACGAAAATCGCCAAAAAAGACTCATTTGGTGCGATTTTGGCGATGAAAAAAGCTACTGTGGATTCGAGGCTTTTATACCCCACCGTTTTTCTCATTATAAATCGTTCATTTTAGAATGTCAATATCGCCAACAAGGGGGAAGTGTACCATTTTAGTAGAATACCGACCCAGTGTTCCTCTCCCCCACACCCCCTCTCCAGCTGGCTGAAGAGACAGCCAACTGAAAAAGAGAATATCGGCTCTTATAAGCATCTTACCTGTCCACAGGCAAGGTGCTTTTTTTATTTCAAAAATCGGAGGTCATCATGGGCAAATATCAGAAAAATATCGAAGCTGCGCGGCGTATCAGCGTGATGCAGTATCTTCAAACCTATCACCCCGGCGAACTGGTTCGCAAAACGGACAAGGAGTATTGCACCAAGACGCACAGCAGCCTTGTTATCACGCCCGCAAATGGGCTGTTTCACTGGTTTTCGCAGAGCAAGGGTGGCAACAATGCACTCGACTATCTGGTAAAGGTTGAGGGCATGGACTTTGTCTCGGCGGTACGGTTGTTGAGTGCAATAGCTCCCGCGCCTGTTTCTATTCAGACGGCTAAGGCTTCTTCTCCCCAGCAGCACACGACCCGCCCGTTTGAGTTACCCACCGCAGATCGAAACACCGAAGCTGCAACGGCCTATCTGATGCACCGTGGCATCAGTCCGAAAGTGCTGCGCTACTGTGTGGGTAGTGGAATCCTATACCAAACTACGCGCGGCAACTACCGCAACTGCGTTTTTGTGGGCAAAGATGAAAACGGCGTACCGCGCTCTGCTTTTCAGCGCGGCTGTCAAGGCAGCTTTCGCGGAGATGTCGCGGGCAGCCAAAAACAGTATGGCTTTCTGATTCCTGCCGAGATTGAAACCTGTGATACCGTAGAAATCTACGAAGCCCCTATTGATGCTATGTCCGGCGCGACGTTGCGGCAGTACAAGCATGATGCACCGTGGCGCAGCGTCCACTACTTGGCGCTGGGTGGGCTGAACCACCAGCCGATTGACTACTTTTTACAGCAGCATCCCGAAGTTAAGCGCGTGGCACTTTGCTTTGACCGTGATGAACCCGGCAGGAACTTTACAAAAATTGTGGCAAAAAGGCTGACAGAACGGGGATATATCGTGCAGGACACACCTCCGGCCATCGGCAAGGACTATAACGACTATCTGCTGGCGGCTCGTAGACTTATCAGCATGGAACGGTAAAGGAGCGGAATATGAAAACTATTGCAGTTGCAAACCAAAAAGGCGGCGTGGGTAAAACGACCACCACCGTAAATCTTGGCACAGCACTTGCGGCGATGGGCTACAAGGTGCTGTTGGTGGACGCCGACCCGCAGGGTGATTTGAGCAGCTATCTCGGCTATGCGGGCACCGAAAACGGCGCAACAATCAGCGACCTAATGGAATCTGTTATCAAGGACGAAAAGCCGCCAGAAGTGGTAATTCACCATGAAGAAAAGGTAGATTTCATTCCCTCCGACATTGGTCTGTCTGATATGGAAGTGAGCCTTGTAAATGTTATGGCGCACGAAAAAATCATGGAACAGGCATGGACAACAGCGACAGCCGTCTGACCGTCAAGCAGTTGGAAAGTAAGAAAAAGCAGTTGAAAACCAAGCTGTCAAATTTGCTGGACGCCCCGAAGCGGGATGATGTGGTGACTCTTGAGGAACTGGGTGCAGACTCCCTCATGGTCGATGAAGCACACAATTTCAAGAACCTCATGACCGCTACAAAGATGCACAACATCGCGGGTATCAGCACCACCGAGAGCCAAAAGGCCAGTGACCTGTTTATGAAGTGCCAGTACCTTGATGAAATCACTGGGGCGCGGGGCGTAACGTTTGCCACAGGCACCCCCATTTCCAACAGTATGACCGAACTGTATACCATGCAGCGCTATTTGCAGCAGTACACCTTGGAACGCAACGGCCTTGCAAACTTTGACAGTTGGGCGGCCACCTTTGGCGAAACCGTCACAGCCATCGAACTTGCGCCGGAGGGAACCGGCTACCGCACAAAAACACGCTTTGCTCGTTTTTTCAATCTGCCGGAACTTATGGCAATGTTCAAAGAATGCGCCGACATTCAAACAGCAGATATGCTGAAGCTGCCTGTCCCTGCCCTTGTGGGCGGCAAGCCGACCAACATCCAGCTAAAGCCCTCTGAAATACAAAAACAGATGGTAGCGGAATTAGGCGAACGGGCCGACAAAATCCGCAATAAAATGGTAAAGCCCTATGAGGACAATATGCTGAAAATCACCAACGACGGACGCAAATTGGCGCTGGATCAGCGCTTGATCGACCCCGACTTGCCCGATGATCCTGACAGCAAGGTCAATATCTGTGTGGGCAAAATTTTTGAGATATGGGAGCAAACCATGCCTCAACGCAGTGCGCAGCTTGTTTTCTGCGATCTGTCTACGCCCAAGGCGGGCGTTTTCAATGTCTACGATGACATGAAAGCAAAGCTGATCGAGCGCGGAATCCCCGAAACAGAAATTGCCTTCATCCATGAAGCGAACACCGATGCCCGCAAGACGGAACTTTTCGGAAAAGTTCGCAGCGGTGCAGTTCGCGTGCTGATGGGCAGCACCGCCAAAATGGGAGCCGGAACCAATGTCCAAAAGCGGTTGATTGCGCTGCACCATCTGGATGTACCGTGGCGGCCATCTGATATTGAGCAGCGTGAGGGCAGAATATTACGACAGGGCAATGAAAATAAGGAGGTCTATGTTTTCCGTTATGTCACCGAAGGTACATTTGATGCCTACTCATGGCAGCTTATCGAAAATAAGCAAAAATTCATCGGACAGATTATGACCTCAAAATCTCCGGCTCGCAGCTGCAATGATATGGACGAGGCTGCACTGTCCTACGCCGAGGTAAAGGCATTGGCGGCAGGCAATCCGCTTATCAAGGAAAAGATGGACTTGGACGTGCAGTTGACCCGTCTTAAAACACTGAAAGCTGCCCATGACAGCCAGCGTTATGAACTGGAAAATAAAATTGCCATCGGCTTCCCGGCTGAAATCCGAAAATGCAAAGAACAGATTGAAAATGCCACGGTAGACGCCGCCACCGTAAAGGAACACTCCGTAGTGGATGCGGACGGCAAAGATGTTTTCTGTATCCAGTTGGAAAAGAAAGTTTACTACGAAAAAGAACCTGCGGGGAAAGCCCTGTTAGGTCTGCTGGGCTTGGCACTGAATAGCGAAAAGCCCGTACCTATCGGGTATTTCAAGGGTATGGAACTGCAAATCCAACATCTGCCTTTTGGCAACGAGTACCATGCAAGATTGGCTGGCTCTGGTACATATAGCACTCAGCTGGGAGCTGATGTGCTAGGCAATCTGACACGCCTTTCCAATTTGGCAAATGGTATTGAACCGAGCATTGAAAAGACCCGCAATATGCAAATCCAGTTGGAACAGCAGCTTGCCAGCGCCGAGGAAGAAGTCAAGCGGCCATTTCCACAGGCAACGGAACTGATTGAAAAGAGTAAGCGTCTTGCGGTGCTGGAGGGACTGCTGAACATGAACGACAAAGACATTGTGACCGACACCGAGCCGGAACAACAGTGTCAGACCGACAATCGACAGCGTGGACAGGAGGAACGATAAATTTTATGATTAAAGGCAGAAAGACCAATCGTATACGCGACCACCCCAAGGATGAAAGGAGTAGTTTTTATGAAAAAATCTATTGTTGCATTGGGCATAGTATTGGCGCTGTCAGGGTGTGCAGCGACAGCGGATGAAACTCTTGCGGCTGAACCGGCTGCACTGGTGGAAATCTCGCCGGCCACCGAAGAAACTGCGCAGCCGGTGGAAGCTGCTGCAACTGCCGAACCTGCGCAGACAGCAACCCCTGAGCCGACACCCGAACCGACACAGGCCCCCACGCCCGCGCCGACAGCAGAGCCTACGGCAGTCCCCACCGCAGAACCCACGCAAGCCCCGGTGGAGGAAACCGTAGCCGCCACTCCGGCACAGGTTAGTATGAGTTATGGTGCGGTGCCGTTCGACCTTGCAGCCGGTACGGAGCAATGGTGGAGCATCGACAGCAGCGACAGCGCATACTGGGCCGTGCAGGAGAACATCAACGCCATACGTGCGGCGGCGGGACTTTCCCCGCTGGCAATGGACGGCGGGCTGAGCGCGGCGGCAGATGCCCGCTGCGAGAGCTTTGTCGCGGGCGGTGCGTTCGACCACAGCGGCATGACCACCCGCAGCGAAATCTGCGCAGCCGGTCCTATCGGCTCGGCCAGCAGCGTATGCAGCTATTGGCAGAACAGTCCTGCCCACTATGCCAACATCACCAACGCCAGCTTTACGAGCATGGGTGTCGGCTGTTGGTTTTGCTCCACCGCCGAGGGGCAGTATACCTACTGGACTGTCACATTCAACTAAAACTCCTACTTGTTTTCATACAGAAATTATGATATAATTTCTGTATGAAAGAGAGGTGCTATTTATGCCGAACATTCGTTCCAGCGCAGATTTGAGAAACAACTACAATGACATTTCCTCTTACTGCCATGCCTACAACGAGCCGGTCTTTATTACCAAAAACGGTAAGGGCGACCTTGCCGTTATGAGCATGGAAACCTACGAGGAAATGGCGGGCCGCATTGAACTGTACAGCAAGCTGCAAGAGGGCCTTGCCGACGTGGAAGCCGGGAACACGCGCCCCTTTGCCGATGTTATGGCTGATTTGCGCCACCGCAGGGAGCGCAGATGAAATACAACATTCATGTCACCCAAGCCGCCGAGCGCGATATGGCGAACGCCTACGACTATATCGACCTTGTACTGAAAAATCCAACTGCCGCCGACAAGCTGTTGGATGTGGCCGACGAAAAAATCGGAGCACTGGCAGAATTCCCGCACAAATTTGAAGTCGTTTCCGACAAACTGCTTTCCCTATGGGGAATCCGCTTCACCATCGTTATGAATTACCTTGCGTTTTACACGGTGGACGATGCCACGCAAACCGTGCATATCGTGCGGTTTCTCTACGGCAAAAGCAACTGGATCACCATTCTGAAAACGGATGCAGCAAACGGAAGTTTGCCGGTGTTCTCATAACCGAATATTTTATCTGGGCGCTCACTTTTGTGGGCGCTTTTTCTATTGGAGGAAAACATGATTTATGACGAACTTATTGAAGAATTAGCGTTGACCCTGCTTACAAAGGCAAGGTATGAGGGCTGTATTAGCGTTATAGACGGTTTCTCACAGTGCGAGGAGGATAAAACTCGCATAGAGTATCCTATTGACGGTGTTATGCGCATCATGCCGGTGGGCAGCGAAATCTGGCCGGAAGAGTGCGAACCGTTACTGAAAAAAATCGGTGCTGAAACGATTGGAGACGTTGCCGATTATCTGAACAAAAGCAAATCCGAAAATTCAAGTGCCGATGATGTTCTTTTTACTGCGTTGCTCAAAATCTGCTATGAGAATATGGACATGGACGGCAAGATGGTATTTTGGGAAGATATGCTTGAAAACAACTCCTTGGAATGGAGAGATGTTGAATGATTTGCATACACGAAGTGATTTATTCAGTATGCAGTCGTAATTTTTGTGGGATCTTATCTGCTTCGGAGGATTTTATGACGCACGATGAAATGATGAGTCTGCTGGCAAACACGCTGGCAGATGCAGCCGGGAGTTCCGGCTGTTTACCTATTTTGGACTGTTTCAGCCCGCATCCGGGAGAGGAAGTAACCGTAAGCATTCCTATGTGTGACGACACGGTGGATATTGTGCTGGAAGATCTCGATTTTCCGCACGAGTGGGAAGAATTGTTGGAGAACAGCGGTGCAGATACTATGGGCGACCTTGTTGATTACCTGTGCTATTGTTCGCAAAACAATATTTCTCTTGCCATTTCCCCTGAAGATGAGGAAAAGCTGTATGCAACGCTGATTGATGTCTGCTATGAAAATATGTCTTATGACAGGCAGGTCGATTTTTGGCGTCATGTGCTGGAAACCAATTCTTTGGTGTGCGAGGTAAAAGAATGACCCCGCAGGAGCAGCTCTGCGAAAAAATGCGGGTGGAACAGAGCGCCTATTGCCTATGGCTGACCGCACAGACGCCCGAAGAAATTCTGAACCACGCCTACGAGTACAGCGTCCGTGAGGACATTATTCTGGCAACGGAAGAAATGAACCTCCCCCTTGCACGGGTGCGGGCGCTGCTGAAATCTCCCGCGCCGCTGGCGGATGTGTATAAGGATTTTTCCAAGCTGGAAACCGATTATATGAGCATTGTGGCTCAGTGCGTGGAAGACCGCGCAGATGACTTGCTGAAAAAGGAACAGCAGCAGAACCCACCCAAAGTATATCGACAGTCCGTCACTTATGCCCGCGAACACGGCGAATTGCAGCAGTACCATGCGTCTTGCCACTTGAATGAAAGGTGTCGGGACGAGATTGACGCAGCGCTTGCACAGCGCTTTGATGGTTTGCGGCTGGGCGCTGGCGCTGTTGAACAGGTAGTGACAGAATATGGTTTGGAGCGCACAAAATATGTGTTGGCAGCGGCCATTCAAACCCGTGATGGAACATATCTCGTTGTCGAAACAACTGTGCCGCACGACCTGTTCCAAGCTGAGCCTTTTATTGTCACCGTTGACCCCGAACAGGATAACAACCCGTGGGGCGCTATGGCCACCCCCAAGGACAGCGTAATGACAGGCTCTGACAGTTATCAGAAATTCACCGTACTGGACGAGGAAATCGAAGTTTATCTCCGCATCACCAAAGTTGACGAGGAAACCGGCAAACCGGTACTGCTGCCCGACACCGCTTTCCAAATCTACTGGCTGGACGAGCAGGGGCATTACCGTTATGACAGCAACGGCAACCCGAAACTCGTTACGATGACCGATACTGTCAACGGCCATCTGACAAAAGATGTAGACACTTTCTACACCAACAGCGAGGGCAACTTGACGCTGCCTGAAAAATTGCCGCTGGGTAAATATCGCATTGTGGAAGTCACCGGCCCGAACGGATTCTACAACGAATGGAAGGATACTGCAGGCTACGAAAACGGGATTCTGGCCGATGATGCAGATGGCAGTTTCTATGTGGACTTCACCATCACCACCGACCGCATTTATCAGGCAACCGGCGATAAAAACGAAAACGGCATGGACACGCTGGTAATTGGCGAAAAGTATTCCAACCATGAAACCCTTGGCAAGCTGACCATTCGCAAGACCGGCGAGGTGTTGACCGGCTGGCAGTCTGAGCCGGGCGGCATTGACCCGTGGATGACAGGCGAAGCGGAAAGCGGCAATTTCACTTATGAAACCCGCCCGCTGGCCGGTGCGGAGTATACCATCACAGCCGCCGAGGATATTTATACGCAGGATCGGCAGACCGACAATTATGGCAACCGCACGCTCTGGTATGCCAAGGGCGATGTAGTCGCCGTAGTCACTACCGGCAACGGCAGCGCGGATATTGCCACCTTTGCCCCGGCCCGCACTAAGGCCACCTACGATTTCCTGTCTGTAATCCATGACGGCACGATTGGCGAAGTCAGCGTGACCCTGCCGCTGGGCAGCTACCATATCGAGGAAACCAAACCTCCTTACGGCTATGTCGGCACTTCTGACAGCTATGATGTCACTTTCGTTTGGGATGCCCAGTTGAACGATGTGGTTATGGCCACGAGCATTGCCAAATATGATGGCGCTGCATCTTCCCAGAGTTTTGAGGTCGTGCGCAGCAAGGATGCCAACGCCGATTTCATCGAGCAGCAGACCTTGAAATTCTACAATGACCGCGAAAAAGCCAAAGTCGGCGTTTACAAGGTTGACCGCGAAACCGGCAAATACCTTGCCGGTGCAGTATTCAACCTGTACACGGCTGATGATATTTACAGCGTTGACGGCAAACTGCTGTTTGCAGCGGGCGAACTGGTCGCCACCAGCCCCGAAACCGGCGCAGACGGCTACACCTATTTTGACTGCGATATTCCCATTCGCGGCGAGTATTACGGCAGCAGCATCCGCAAGGACGCCACCACCAACAGCGGTAATTACATCGTCAAGGAACTCCGCGCCCCTCTCGGCTATTACGTCAACGAGGAGCCGATGGAAGTCACTTTCACCTATGATGGACAAGCTACTATGGTGCTGGATAACACCTGTGCCAACAAGCCTACGGAAATGTGGGTAAGCAAACGTGACCTTACCAACGATGAGGAACTGCCCGGCGCCACCCTTGCTATCAAGGACATGGACGGCAATACCGTAACCACATGGGTGTCCACCGATGAGCCGCATCGCGTGACTGGGCTGCATTTCGGTGAATCTTACACACTGACGGAGATCCGCGCCGCTGATGGGTACGCACTGACCGATAATATTACGTTCCGCCTGATTCAGAAATCCGATGAGGACGGCAATCCTCTGGAGGAGTGCGAAGTTTACTATCTGACCACCAAGAACATTTTGTTCTGGAAGTGGGATGATTGGAAACTGCTGGACGATGCGACCGTTATTATGCAGGATGATATTACCAAGGTGCAGATTTCCAAGAAAGACCTTACCACCAATGAAGAACTTCCCGGCGCGGAACTTATCATTACCGATGAAAAAGGCAGCGAAATTGACCGCTGGATTTCTACCGATGCACCGCACTACATGGAGAAGCTGCCCGCTGGCAAGTATACCTTGACCGAGGTGACTGCCCCGGACGGTTATGCCATTGCGGAGCGCATGGAGTTTGAGGTGCTGCCCAACGGTGAGGTGCAGACCTTTGAAATGTTTGATGATACCATCAAGGTAAAAATTTCCAAGGTAGACATCACCACCAACGAAGAACTTCCCGGCGCAGAACTGGTTATCAAGGACAAGGACGGCACCGAGATTGACCGTTGGATTTCCACAAACGGACCACATTATGTGGAAAAGATGCCAGCAGGAGATTATACACTGACGGAAATCACCGCACCCAACGGCTACAAGGTTGCAGAAAGTATCGACTTTACCGTTCTGCCCACCGGCGAGATGCAGACCGTGGTAATGAAAGATGCCCGCGAGGACACACCGACACCTACCCCCGACAACACGCCGACCCCGGACCATACTCCGCAGCCCACGCCGAACACGACCCCAGCGCCGACACCCGTGCCCGCTGCACCCACTGCAACACCCACGCCGCTGCTGACGATTCCTAAGACCGGCGACAATTCTTCGTTGGGACTGCTGCTGGCGATTGCGGGAATCTCTCTTGCAGGGCTGGCCGTTCTGGTCCACAAGAGCGCCCGCCGCAAAGATATTGCGCCCCGTGACGATGATGACGAGGACACCGAGGACTAAGGAATAATCGGAAAATGAAATATACTTTTTTACAGGGAGGACCGCGTGGTCCTCCCTATTTTTATAGGAGAGAAGATGGCAAAACACATTTTAAGTTGCAGTTTCGGAAAAGACAGTATCGCCACCGCGTTGCTGGCCTTGCAGCATGGTGAACCGCTGGACGAACTTGTGTATTGCGAGGTCATGTTCAGCGAGGAAATATCCGGCGAGCTGCCCGAACACAACCGATTTATTGACAAGCAGCAATATGTATCGCCGGTAGAATTGCGGGAGCATTTCTGGAATGTCTTTATCGTGGATGCGCTGCTCGGAAATTTTGACCGCCACAATGGAAACTGGGGATTTCTTTACGACGACCAGACCCACAGAACAGAAATTGCCCCTGTTTTCGATTGCGGTAGCTGCTTACTTCCACAGGCAGATGAAAATGTCATGCAAGCTGTGCTTACCAATGAAGCAGAACTTCATGCACGGGTGTTCCAATTTCCTACCTCGGCTATAAAACTGAACGGACGGAAGATCAATTACTACGATTTTATCACCCGCGCGGAAAACGATGACTGCAATGCTGCATTGGAACGTGTTTTCCCAAAAATTGATATGGAAAAAATCGCAGCTTTCATTGATGGCACACCTGTAATTTCCGATTTGCAAAAGCAATTTTACTCACGCTATTTACAAGCTCGGTATGACTTGATTCTCTCACCGGCCTACAAACTGATTGAACCACAAAAGTAAATTGAATATGTGCATAAGTGCATCGCCCAACCGCGATGCACTATTTTTATGTCCAGATTTTATAGGGGGGATTCCTATTCGCAAAAGAAATAACCGCGTTGTTGTTCATCTGAACGATGCTGAACTTTCAAAGCTGGAGCAGGATACGGCGACAGCCGGGATGTGCCGAGAAAAGTATATCCGGCTGGCACTGATGGGCATTATAATTCACCCGCGCCCACCCGATAATTACGGAAAAGTTCTGCAACAGCTTTCGGCATACGGCAACAATCTGAATCAGATTGCCCACGTGGTCAATGCAACCGGCAGAGCCACAGCAGAACAATTAGACACAGCTTTGCAAATCTTGGAGAAAACATGGGATTATGTGGAGGATACGCTTTGATATGGCCTACACAAAAATCAAACCGGTGAAGCATCATCTGCAAAGATGTCTGGACTATACCAGTAACCCTAAAAAGACAGAAAAATTCAGCGCAGATGATTTAAACCGGCTGTTATCCTACACACAGAATCAAAACAAAACCGAGCATCAATTATATGTGACGGGGTTCAGATGTAACCCGGCCACTGCTTACCGCAGAATGTACCGCACAAAGAAACGCTGGAATCAACCGATGGATGAGGGTGATATTTTGGCCTATCACATCATTCAAAGTTTCAGCCCCGGTGAAGCCACCCCCGACCAAGTACATAAGATTGGCTGTGAATTTGCACGGCGGTTTCTTGCGGATCGGTTTGAGTGTACGGTCAGCACCCATTTGGACAAAGGCCACCTGCACAATCATATAGTCGTCAATTCGGTATCCTATGCGGATGGCAAAATGTTCCGCAACAACTTTGACACCTACTACCACGGAATCCGACAGGTATCGGATGAACTTTGCCGAGAAAATCGGCTGTCCGTCATCGAAACGGACGGCAAGGGAAAATCTTATGACGAGTGGCTAAGCGGCCAGACCGGCAAGCCTACCATTCGTGGTATGGTACGCAAGGATGTGGAACAGGCTATTGCTGCCGCCGACAGCTTTAATGGTTTTATTCTCGAATTGCAGAACATGGGCTACACGGTCAAATACGGCCCGCGTGTGGAACACATGGCCGTGCTCCATAAAGACGCTCAACGAAATATACGCATTGACCGGCTCGACCCGCGCTTTTCTGAAACAGCGCTGCGGGAGTACTACCACAAACTGCACCGTATGCCCACCGAAATGCAGCAGGAATACCGGCAGGAAAACGCCCCGGCAAAACCGAAATGGCAGCCCACAGAATTACAGCCCATTGTGCGGCGAGCGCGGTATCTCGGCAAGCTGCCGCGCCGGTATCCCAAGGTGTCCGGCTTTATGGCTTGCTACTATCACTACTGCGCCCTGCTGCGCAAAGCCTACCACGGCAAGACAACAAAGCGCTGCTACTTTTTGCTGCGCGAGGATTTTCTGCTGTTCAGCCGATACCAGCAGCAGACAAAATTCCTATGGGAAAACCATATTGAAACTATGCCGCCCAAATGCAGCGCATCCAAGACACCTTTTGGGCTATGCACGAGATCACCTACGAGGTCGAAGAAGTAGACACCACTCCCGAACCCACCGAGGACGACCCCGACCCGGAGCAGCAGACCGACTATATTTTGCACATCACCGTCAGCAGCAAAACTGTGGATGAACTGGCCGAGTTGTACAATTTCACCCAAGACCAAAAAGACATTTTGCACCAGCTGCTATCCGAGGAAATGCGCCCCAGCCTGCTTGCTCTGTGCGGCGGGATTGCTGTTGCCGATGGCGAGTTGTGCTGGCCGCTGCCGGGGCACACTTATATATCCTGCCACTTCGGGGAAGTGGACGCCTTCGGCAATGCCGGGCATCGCGGCACAGATATTCCCGCACCGGAGGGAACACCCATCTTGGCTGCCCACAGCGGCACGGTGCTGGTCAGCGGCTGGAACGACAGCTACGGCAATCAGGTGCTGCTGGATAACGGCGCTGGACTTTCCACGCGGTACGCCCATATGACGCAAACTGCCGTTACCGCAGGTGAAGCGGTAACGGCAGGGCAGATTATAGGTTATGTAGGCAGCACCGGCGACAGCACCGGCAACCACCTGCATTTTGAGGTGATGCAAAACGGCGTGAGAATGAACCCCTTGGAGTTAGTGTTCGCACAGTAGTCTGCAACATGATTTTGGGTTTATTTAATAAGATACCCATATTAAGCGCTATATCGACCAGGGTATTCCTCCGATTTGTCACTGCTTACCCGTTAGCTTGAACCAGCACTGGGTCGTTCCATTCAAATATACTAACGGTTCTGGCTGGGATAGCAATAGAGACAGGTTCTCAAACCAATGCCATAGGACCGACACAAATTGGCAAGTCAACGCAACAAAGCGCGCTTGTCTATCGGGTCGAGGATATTGCCCAAATGCTGTCCATCAGCCTGCGGGCAGCTTATACACTGTGCAACACAACAACGGATTTCCGTGTGCTGCATATAGGTACTTCGATCCGAGTCAGCAAGGCCAGCTTTGACGCATGGCTTGCCCGCATTGAGGAGGCTTAACTATGGCATACATCAACAAACGCGGCGACGGCTAACACTCGATTTGAAGCCAGGCAGCGGCAGTTCTAATTTGCAGACCTCTGCAAAGATTCAACGCATCAAGATTTGCACCCGCCCACTCCGTAGGCTTCGACCAAGGCGTTGATCAGCACCCACGCAAGCGCCGCAGCGGCGAGTAGCCGGAGCACCGGCACCCATTGCCCCCTAAGTTTAGGCCTGTACGATACCCCATACAGCGCTTCAGAACTGGGGGCAAAGCTGCTTTTCCTGTGTATTTTCACTCTCATGAAGATTGCAGAATCACTTTTTGTGGATAAACAGACATGACGAGGCTTATATCGGAAGTGGAAAGGTTACTCCATTCCGTATTGCGAAAAGCATCCTTATGGAGTCCAATCGCCATTGCGAGTTCTTCGGTTTCACCTACGGATAGCTGCGACGGCTTTTTTGCCAGAGGGTTCAGCGATTCGAAAATTTCCGGGGAAACCAAATTTCGCCAGCCATCTTTTTCCGCTCCGCAATAATCAAAACGATAGTATGTCAACAATGGGGAATCCGACACCTTCGTCACAGATATATGAAACAGTGCGTACTTTTCTGACAGGGAATCCGAAAAAATTGATTCCCGATCGATGTTATATTCCTGTAAAAATGCTTCCCCGTCAACAATTTCAGCACCGATCAATTCTATTTTCAGACCATTCCACTCGATAGGCTTTTGCGGATACCCATAACAATCCTCGGTTGCCAAATAAGAACCATTTAAGCGTGTGATTCTCAGGCCGATTGCGAAAGAGAGAACCAGCAAAAGGAGCAAAAGCAGAATCGCACGATGATGAAGTCGTTTGTTTTTCACTTCAAACCTCCTCGTGGCAATTCTTGTCCACATTCACAATCCGGCCCTCACGCATCGCTATGATTTCATCCGCAAGCGATTCCATTTGCTGGCGATCATGGCAGGTCAGCACAATCAGCTTTCCCTTTTGGCGCAATTCACGCAAAAGGTCACGTATTTCTTTTATTCCCGACTCATCCAACGCATTGAATGGCTCGTCCAACAGAATCAGATCAGGTGATTCAACGATAGCGGCTGCGATTCCAAGGCGCTGCTTCATGCCGAGAGAATATTTGCGGAAGGGCCTTTTGTCGGATGGGTTCAGTCCGACACGACGCAACGTATCGCCAATCTGCGCTTGCGAAACAAGTCGTTTGATATCACAGAGAAGAGAAAGATTTTTTGCGCCAGTGAATTCATCGATAAAGATTGGGTTCTCCAGCAAAAGGCCAATGCTTCGCGGGAATGAGATACCCTTACCAATGATTTCTCCATCGATTGACACGGTGCCCATTGTGGGAAGCACAAGGCCACAGATCACGCGCATAAGCATGGTTTTGCCACTTCCATTGATTCCTTGAATCCCGTAAATCCGTCCCCCGTTTTCGCCGGAAGCACAGGAAAAACAGGCATTGATATCATCCAGAACAACATTGCCCTGAATCACCTTGGTAAGATGGTTGATTTCAACTTTCATTGCGGCCTCCTTTGAAGTCCGGGAAACAAGTCAAGTTGTAAAAACAGGAACATACCGATGAAGCATACGATTCCGGCAAATATAAGGTAGAAAAGCAAGCCTGCCCTTTCGTCGAATCCAGCGGGAGACATGGCTCTACAGCGAATCAGCATGGCATAGCAGAGAAAAGGAGATGGAAACTCAGTGAATGAGACGGCCACAAGGCAACTTATGGCAAACACCTGTCCCCAGACAAAAGAGCAAAAGATGCAAAGGCAAAAGGCAAGAAGCGAGATTGCCAACGCAAAACCGAAAGGCAAAAGGCAGGTCAAAGCATCGCAAGGCAATACATCATACGGCAAAATGGTAAAGCAAGACAAACCATTTGTAAAAAAGCAGAATACGCATACAGAGCAAAAGCCGACTGCAAAGTAAAGCAGATTCCACACGGTTAGCGCAAGACATTTGCTGAACCACCACAAGGCTCTGCTCTTTGCCCGCAGCAGAACATGAATGCCTGCCCCGCTGGCGTCCCGAATCGGATATAAGAGAGCAGTGTAAATACAAAAGTACATGAGTGTAAACCATGTAAGTGGAACCTGAAACACTTCTGTTCTGGCATCCGTAAACGGATAGCAGCCCCGAAATATCTGCATATAATATTGAATGGTAGTATATTTGCCGTAGCTATCGGGCTTTTGCATATCCGCAATCATGCAGCCAATCAAAAACAGCGCTGCTTCCGCGATCAGGAAGAAACGATTCGTTCGGATATAGTTCTTGATATCCCGCAGGAGCAATCGAATAAAACTGTTCTTCACCTTAAAAAGTCCTTTCTGGTAACGGCAAAGTGCAGAAACAGAGATTCAAGAAACAGAATACAGATGCCTGAGAGAAAATGGCGCCAAACTGTATTTTCGGCAATTCGATTCACGGAGAAAGAAACGCTCTTTTGCAGCCTATATAGTTTCGGTGTAACAGGAAACGAACACATCCACAAAGCCAAAAGGCAGACGCCCCATGAGAGTATGCTTCCGAGTTGGTGCGATTCGCAGGAAAGATTGATTGACAGGAAAAGAATCGATACCAGCAAGACTGTGAGCCAGATCGTCATAGCCTGCCAGACAATCAAGGAGCCTGTTTTGACAGGGGTTATTAACGTTTGGCCCGTCATATAGGCATAGTAGCTTGCTCCGCTTTCCCATGTACAAGGTTTGCCACCTCGAAACAGCAGAGCACCCAATGCAATGGACGGGATTGAAACCGCCATCACCGCTCTGAACGCAATAAAAAGGAGCGCAGCAAGGAGATTGCGGGCAAGCCGTGCTCTATTATCTAACGCACAAATGACAAAGGGCTGCTCTAAAATGAACTTCAGTTGGTGTACAAGGCCAAGCGTCGGGGGAATCAGCAGCATTAAAAGGAAGCTCGGTTGAACGCCTGTCATCATAGTGTCGGCAAAGCACAGCTCCACACCCTGTTCATGCCATTTATGCAGCCAGAAAAGTGCATTGCCGGTTGCAAGCGCAACGCACAAAAGCGAATAAACCAGCAATCGCTTTCTATAAGTTACCCGAAATTGCCGATAAATTGTCAAAGCACATCACTCTTATTCCGCTTCAAGAAATACATAGTCATGCTGCCGATGGGGACAGCTAAGAAGTAAATTGCAATCGTAACCCATTTCACATTGACCGCAGGCTGGAAGGGCAACAGAATTGCAAACAACGAGACCGAATCCATCTGAAGCCAGTTGCAGATAAAATACAGGAGCAGGTAGAGCAAGAAAGGAAACAGCGCAGGCTGCAGAGGATTTCTTGTAGCTACCGATACTGCCAGGGCAATGATTTCCCATGCGCCAACCAATAAAGCATCCATTATAATATAGATGACGGTGTACTGCAGCGGCTTATGATAAAACAGATGCGCCATCAGGCTGCGATTGCTGATTCCGTAAAGGTTGGTAAGCGCTTCCGGCCGGACAAGCGGCAAATATAAGGCGGTGCCTGCAAAGTCGAAGAACAAGATTGTCGCTGTCAAAAAGGCGGAGGCAATAAAAATCGTCAGAGCCTTGGCAAACAGATAGGTGGATTTTTTTCGGCGCACAAAAATCTGCATCACATAGCCCGTGTTAAAGTCCCATGATACAGTATCCGAAAACGGAAAGGCACAAAGGAACGGAAGAAGCATATACAAAAGGGTAGGCCAGACAGTGGAGGAGTCCATCCCGATCCAATGCCCGTATGCAGAGTGAGGAGTAAGAAAAAAATCTCCTTGCCAACTCGACAGCCACTGGGTCAAGGGAAGAACCCCGAATATGATATGGAGAAGGGAAATGACGATGCCTGTCAGCAGAGAGAGATACAGCCGCTTGCTTCCAAAACAGCGCTTCAGCTCAAAACATAGAATGCTTTTCATGGTCACATATCCGTTTCTGTGTGCATGGCAGGAGCATTAGGCTAACGCCAGCCACTCTTCGTTCATCACATTGTCGGCGGTCTTGACTTCGGTCATCGCATTACCGCCGAGGTTTGCCCTCAGATATAAGTCACTCAACTCGATTTCCGCTCTCACATAGTAAAGGACCGTGCAAGTGCGTGTCTCCCCTGGGGCCAACATGAGCTGGAACTGGTTCTTTTCACCGGAAGCAACCGCGGGCAAGTCAGATGTGACAGCCTCGCTGCAAGTCGTTTCTGTTGCGATGGAACCGTCAACACAGCATTGAATGGACAGGTTGTTCAGATAAACCTCGGCCTCTGCGCTGCCGGAATTTGTCAGATTCACCGTAACAGTCAGATATTCATAGTTTTCGTTCTTCTCACCGAAGGTGTCTATCCCCTCCTGTAACTTATCCTGCGGAATCTGAGCCGCAGCCTCCCCCTTTTCAGCGCCCGCCACAGAGATAGTTACCTGTTGGTCACCGAAGTAATCGCACGTCAGGCTTTCGCCCCTTGCTTTCAGATTTTCGGAGGCTATCGTGTAAAATGCATAGTCTGTCAGGGTGTCGCTTGCGATGCCGTCCAGCAGAGTCGGATATTTCTGCGCCCAGGGGAAATCGGAAAGGTTTCGGCGGTTGCCCTCTACGTCGGTCACAAAAACCTGCGGCAAGGACGCAACCGTTTCATTGGAACCGTTTTGTTCATTCGTCTCCGAATTGGAGGCGTCGGTGGTCTGTTGCTGGATAGTGCTTTCTGCATCCGAACCCCCGACTGCCTGCGATGCGCTGTCTGAGGAGGTCTGGCACCCGGTGAGCAGTGCAGACATTGACAGCGAAACAAGAATCACGGCAAAGGGACGAAGCGCTTTCTTTGAAACTCTCATATTGGTTCCTCCGTTCTGGTGTGAATTGAGTCAGGGTAGTGCAACATTTATATAATAACAAACTAAATATAGCTGTAGCACGCCGCAGCCAAAGCCGTTGACCTCTTGGCGCAAGAGTTCAGTGCGATTTGTTTTCTCTAATAGCCAGTTCGTGTATTGGCTTATTGCAGTGAATCGTTGAAAGTGCAAAAAGTGATTCGATATCGCAAAGCCAATACACGAACTGGGACACTCAGAGATAAAACAAGGAATTTATAATACTACTATCTCATCATACGGAATCCGGACTCCATTGGCCCCACGCGCTAAATTCATATCCATAATTGGGCGCTGCATAGATGGCCGCATATGGATAACTCGGCGAGCCATCGTGCACCCAGTTGCGCATCCGATATACGCCTACATTAGAGATAGAATATGTATATCCATGAGAGCAATCGTGGGCAGTGGTGGAATAATTATTATCTGCTCCAACCACATGAGCGGTAAAGGCGTGTTGTACGCCTTTTACCGACATATAGACGTTGGTATCATCGGTCTTTGAGCGCCATTCCGTCCTTTGGGGCAAGCCACCGCTAAATTTGAAGGTGAAGTCAGTGTCGGCAGAATTGGATGCAAAGGCTGCCGTAGCCGCCATAAGCGCTACAATGCAGGCCACAGCAAAAGAAAGAAAAGATTTTCTTGACGTAGTCATAAGAGTTCCTCCATTTTAAAAGCAACTTGTATCGGGTTTGTTTCGGGGCGGATATATTCAGCATCTGCGCGCCGATGCTGGGAACCTTTGCTGTGCCCCCAAAATACCACAGCGTTTCACCGAAATCTACAAAACCTGCGCAAGTGACAGAAAATCGTGCGTGAACGCAAAAGCGTGTCTGCCCCCACCGGAGGCAGACACGCCGAGCAGCCAATGCTTTTAACGATAAAATTCCTGATACAGCCGCCGCAGAATATCCAGCTTTCGGTCACTGAAAGCTGCACCGTGGCTAGTAGGTGCTGCAAACTCCTGCGCCAGATCGGTCAACAGCTGCACGCGGTTCTCGCTCATCTTTTGCAGCGGAAGGGTGCGGCTCTTTTCACCGTACAGCAGATAATCCAACGAAACATGAAGCGCTTCCGCCAGTGCTGCCGCGTTTTCCAGCGTCGGCACGGCAGTATCGTTTTCATACGAACCGATGGTCGAGGCTGATTTGCCAATTTTCTCGCCCAACTGCTTTTGCGACAGGTGTGCGTCCCTACGCAATTTACAGATGCGCTTGCCCATATCAAACATACCAAACGGCCCCCTTCCACTACCTTATAGTGTACCGTTTGACACGCCGATATATCTGTTATATAATCAGAAAAATAACAGTAATTCTGCGATTTTGGGCAAGATACTTGACAACAAGGGGGCAAAAGATTATGTTTGCAGCAGATGCCCGCAAGCACACGCCGGGCAAAAATGCCGAAAAGACTAACTATTAAAAGTCAAGCCCGAAATGCGGAGAAGTGGTGAAAAAGTGCAGGCGGTTCAAAAAGGGTATAGCAAAGCAGACATCCAGACGGACGCCTAACTGAACATATAGAAGAATGGATTTACGCAGCGTTACGATATGACTGTCTGGATTTCTCCATCGCGTAAATTAGACGCACCAATTTCTTTGCCGCATGAGAGAGCGCAACATTGTAGTGCTTGCCCTCAGTCCGCTTCTTAGCAAGGTAAGCGGCAAAGACAGGATCCCAAAGGCAGACATATTTGGTGGCGTTGTAAAGCGCGTAGCGCAGATACCGAGAGCCTCGCTTTTCCATGTGCGAGTAGGCTCCAGACAGAGAAAGCTGCCCGGACTGGTAAGTAGAGGGAGACATACCGGCATAGGCGAGGATTTTATCCGGCGAGTCGAAACGGGAGAAGTCACCAATCTCGGCAAGGATCATAGCACCCATACGAACGCCAATACCAGGGATCGTCATAATGGGAGACTGCATTTCGTCCATCATGGACTGAATAGCGGCTTCGATGTCCTCAATTTCGGCATCCAGTTCGCGGATCAGGCGGATCGTATGCTGCAATTCCAAAGACTTGGTCGGCATGACAGAGCCAACAGAACATCGGGCTGCCTCCCGAAGCGTTGTTGCCATATCTCTCCCGTAGCGACCTTTGGAGGCATCGTATAAGACTGCTTTCAAATGCGTCAGGTGTGCTCCGGCGACCTGCTTGGCACCGGGAAACTCGCTGAGAAGTGCGTAAACAGATGCCATGTGAAGTGATGGAACCAGCTTTTCCAGTTCAGGAAATAGGATCGTGACCAGACGGGAAACCGACTGCTTCAGCTTTGCCCGTTCACGAACTTTGTCAAACCGGTATCTTGTGAGTGACTTTAGCTCCTCGTTGTGGTATGCTGTGTCTGTGTAGGACTTGAGGTCCACATCAGACATGAGCATAGCTGCAATGGTTCGCGCATCGACACGGTCTGTCTTCGTTTTGCGAAGGCTCAGGCTTTTTCGGTAGAGGTTGGTGTGCAGCGGATTGATGACGTAGGTGTCCAGGCCTTTGTCAAGCAG
>ENA-UEQE01000199-UEQE01000199.1-human-gut-metagenome-genome-assembly--contig:-NODE-199-length-49927-cov-12.943230_pt1 | contig 49927 bp, 50 predicted proteins | sample MGYA00242934_ERZ507935 | MGnify/ENA primary metagenome ERZ507935 (study PRJEB26167, sample SAMN06115423) | human gut metagenome | host: Homo sapiens | place: China:Anhui | collected 2015-03-30... | reverse complement strand
GTTATTTCCGCAAGGACGGCATACACTATGTCCCTAAAGTCCGTGTGGAAGATCTGATTATCGGGTAAGTCGGATTTACCGGGGATAAAACGAAATGTATAGATAGTGATTGATTAGAGTGTCGATGCATTGAGCGAACGATCAGAGGGTTAGCAGCGCGACATCCCCGGGCGAGGCCCGAAACGAAATGTGACTTTAGTGTTACTTACGTGTTACATCCCTTCGTGGTCTGAACGCATCGTTCAGTGTGTAATGTTACTTTGCCGCCAAAAGCAGCCTGAAATGGCTCTATTTGGGCGGCTTTTTTTACGCCTAAATCCCCCGTACATGGAGATAAGAGCCCATTTCTCACCTTTTACTGCCTCTGTTGGGCGACCTATTGCCTGAGCGTTCAAAAAGGCGTTCAGAGGCTCTTTATGTTGCTTTTGAATGCTTCTCCTTTGTCGTTCGTTTGTTCTGCTTGATTCGACTTAGGGGGACATTAAGGGGGACGTTTAGGGGGACATGTTTTCCGAATAAAAAAAACGAAATATCCACGTTAGGGGGACATTTAGGAGGACAAATTCGTGTAAAAATTTGCTTCGTATAGTATCGTTGCGCACATAATAACGATTGAATTTGCATGAAATAGGCGGTATAACACCCCCTTAATGACATGGTAAAATAAAACATATTGGCGCGTATAGCGCTGAATGTGTGTATTTTGCGGAATAATGACGGTATGGATGTCCGTCAAAGGTGCGCGCGACGTCTTTCTCTACCCCATTGTGTTGAACCGAATGCTCGCTTTAACAAGCGCAAGAGCTTGAATGGAATCAATCGGTATATCTTTCGGTGAATGATGAGGATTGTGGCTGACGAGCCGGACATAGCGGTCGTCGTCTGTTTTCTGGATGTACTTGATCGTGATATAACTCTCGCCGTCAATGCGGAACGACAATAAGTACATCTCACCCCAGAAGATGTTCTTCGACCCGTTGGGTACCTCCTTATATAGGACTATGTCGCCGCTTTTCAGCAACGGATACATCGAATCTCCCCGGACGTAGACGGCCCCGTCGCACGGAGGCAGGTCCGGGATCTGAATGTGGCTGATAGGTGTTCGGCGGCCTTGCTCGGTGAACAGAGCGACCAGCCCAGCCGTCGCATCGAGCTCGTATAAAGGAACGCTCTGAACGTCGACTCGCCGATCCGTTCGAAGCGTGAATTGCGACTGAACTGTTGCAGTGCCAACCTGGGTGTCTTCATCTCGGATCATGCTCCCCTTGCCGGAGAGCAGCCATTCAGCCGATATATTCGCATTTGCGCATATTTTCTCCAGAACATCATACGAAGGCTTGCCTTGGCGGGTGCCAACGACATTTTCTATAACGGTTGGCGATATGCCTACATGCTGGGCAAATGCTCGCTTATTGCCTGCGTACAAGCGATTTATAATTTCCGCAAATCGACCGTTAATGCCAGTATTCTTTTCCATATTCGCAAAAGCGTAAAAATGTTCGCAAAATATTTTGATTATTCGCATTTGCGAATTATATTTGCGTTGTCTTAACAAGTTAAGACGCGGTAAAGATAGTGAAAATTACAAGAATAACGAAAATGGGAACCGATATTAAGAGATGGCACACGCAAAGCCGCAAGGATCGGGTTTGTTTTTACCTGATCATTCGTGGGATCGCCTTCAGTTACACCCCTGAGCTGGGAATCGTTTTCGAGGCTACGAAAGCCTTTGTGGATCAGATGGCAAATACCATGGTGACAGCCTACGGATGCTCCCTCAAACCGATCATCAACGAACTCAAATAAAGCAATGACAAAACAGGAATTCGAAGCCCGTACGGGCTTGAAAACAAACTCCGAGGATTATGCTCGGATCGAAAAGATGTACATGGCCGCCGGCAATATGGACAAGGACTTGTTCTGCGCTGAATATAAGAAGGTGGGGACCAGCGTTCTGGTTGCCGAACTTTTCCGGCAGGTGCTCGTCCTGAAGGGGCAACTTGAAGAGCGCAACAACGAGCTGGATGACGCGGCTCAGCGGCGAGCCGATGTCGCGGAGTTCCTTGTCGGGAAGGCTGCAGTACACAAGGACGACGACGGCGAAGACTTCTACCGGGTTGCACTTCGAATAGCCGGTCGTAATGCCTGTGTACGTACCAAGCTCGAATACGGCTACCCTCTGAACGGAGAGGATATCTCCTTCCTCAAATCCCTGTTATAGTCCCAAGTATCAACCAAACAACCAAGCAAGCAATGAAATACATCAAAATCCAGCCATCAACGAGATCGCGCATTTGTCGCGTACTGGGAATCAGTCGAGTAACATTGTGGTCTGCTTTGACCTATCAGACGCAGAGTGCGCTGGCCGAACGGATCCGAAGGTTGGCCATGCATGAAGGCGGCCGCGTGGTGTGCGAAGTCGATGTGACCAACGGCTTCTCGCCCAACTGCGAAACGACCTTCTCACACGGCGACTCAACGGATGGACATGTTCGTCAGATCACGCAGACGTTTGCCAACGGCGTGGAGGTCGTCCTGATGGGAGAAGAGGCTATGGCCGAGATAACCCGAAATGGCACGCCGGTGAAGTCATATGCGAACGTAACGCTCGGCGACTGGATGCAGATTGCCTATGAGGCGCAAAGCCTTTCTGATTCACTAAGCCCTCAACTTCGATAGAGTATGAACAACACGCGACGAAAGATTCTCGATGAACTCGTTGAACGCCTCGAGGAGGTTAAGGCTCGACTGGAAGAGGTCCGGCAGGATGAAGAGGAGAGCTACGACAACCTCCCGGAGGCATTCCAAGAAGGATCTCGAGGGGAACGGATGCAGGAGGCGATTTCACGGATGGAAGATGCATTCGGGTCGATCGAGGAGGCGATCGATGGGCTGACAGAGGCCCGAGAATAACGGCTTGCCCCAATAGCTCAAAGGTAGAGCAGCGATGCGCATGGTCAAGACAGCAGGTTGCCGGTTCGAGTCCGGTTTGGGGCGCAAATGAAGCAAATGACATGGAGTGGTTCGGAAACATAATAGCTGTAACGAAGCATGATCTGACGAGGTCGGATGATGGCGAAGGCGTTATGAGCGCCGATTGTTACAAGAAGCTCGTGGCCCGGGGGCAACTTACGATGCTCCGGCCGGGCAAAGGGCTTGGATCGTACGCACTGATTGAGTACGCTTCGATGCCGAGCCGGTTCCGTGACCGGTTCGAGGCCAAATACGGAGATCCAGAGAAGACGATGAGACAAAATGAGATTACACTGGCAGCCGATCCGGAGGCGCAGCGGTTCTTTCACGATCACCTGCTGCCTAACGGAGAGCATCTGCCCGAGGAGAAGCAGAACGAATATACGTTGAACGCCCGGGTGCTGAACGCCCTGCGTGACATGTTCAACACCCAGCGGGCGATGCGCCGCGCGTGCAACAACAACACCCCGGTGATCTGGACGAATATCTTTGCTGCAGCCGAGCAGCTCCGGGCGGCATACGGGCATACGCTGCCCAAGAGTGAGGCCCGCCTGCGCGATAAGATGCGGCAGTACGCAAAGGAGGGCTATGCCTGTCTGGTGTCTGGGAAATTCTGCAACAGCAACACGCTCAAGATTACGAAGGCTGCCGGGCGTCAGATCATCGCATTGCGCCGGTGCCGTGTGCCGGTGTACACGACGCAGCAGCTCTTCGACGAGTTCAACCGGATTGCCGCCCAGCGTGGCTGGAAACCTCTCGAATCGAAGGCTTCGCTTGTCCAGTACCTCGAGCGCCCGGAGATCAAACCCCAATGGTATGACGCCGTGTACGGGGAGTTGGCCGCCAAGCAGCTCTTCGCGCGCCGGAACAAGACCGTGATGCCAACCCTGCGAGACTCGCTGTGGTACGGCGACGGAACGAAGCTGAACCTCTACTACAAGGCAGCCGAGAACGGCCGATGGGTGGTGCGCACGGCATCGGTCTACGAGGTGGTTGACGCCTACAGTGAGACGCTGCTCGGTTACGCTGTGAGTGACACGGAGAACTTCGATGTGCAGTTTCGAGCCTTCCGCATGGCAATCGAGACTTCCGGGCACAAGCCGTATGAGATCGTCACCGACAATCAAGGCGGCCAGCGCAGCAAGGTTGCGCAACGCTTCTTCGCCAACATCTGTCGGGTGAACCGCCCGACAGCTCCCTACAATGCCCCGTCGAAGAGTATCGAATCGATCTTCGGACGCTTCCAGCGGCAGGTGCTGCACCAAGACTGGCGATTCACCGGAGGTAATATCTCCTCGAAAGAGTCGTGGAAAATCAACCGCGAGTTCCTCGAGGCGAACAAGGAGCAGCTCTACACCTACGAGGAGATGCTCGCGGCCTATGCCGCCGCCCGAGGCCAGTGGAACTCCATGCCGCACTATGAGACCGGAGTCGCCCATGAGGAGATGTACCGCACGTCGGTCAATCCGGAGACGGATCCCGTGACAGAGCTGGATATGATCGACCTGTTCTGGCTGACGACCGAGCGCCCGAGCCTCTTCTCGGCTGATGGCATCACCATCCAGTACCGCAACCGAAAATACACCTATGAGGTGCTCGACGCCTCCGGCCGGCCCGACATGGAGTGGCGGCGGGAGAACACCGGCCGGTCGTTCTTCGTGCGCTTCGATCCCGACCGCATGGATCGGGCGCTGCTCTACGAGGAGACCCCGATGGGACTGCGCTTCGAAACCGTGGCCTATCCGTATCTCACGGTGCGCCGAAACATTCAGGAACAGCGGCCGGGCGACATGGAGCTGCTCCGATGGAACGACGCTCAGATCAAGGAACAGCGCGTTCGTCGCCAGATCGAGAATCATGCACTCGAGCTCGAGCATGGAGTCGCCCCGGAACAGCACGGGCTCCGCACCCCGGCCATCAAGGGAATCAGCGAACGGGAGTTCGAGCGACTGGCCGATACGGTCATGGTAGTGCCGACGACGCCGGCCTCCGAGCCGATCGCGGTTGGCGAATATACCAAAGCTGTAAGCAATACGGACTACGATCCGACCTCCATTTTCAACAGAATGTAACTTTCAATCACAGCCAATATGAAACAGTTATCACTTGAAGAGAAGAAGAGCATTCAGGCTCAACTGCAGGCGTATGTCGCCAAGTATCCCAGCCAGGCGAAGGCCGTTAATTCACTGACGGGGGTCAGTGTTGGAACTATCAGCGTAATTCTGAACGGTAAGTTCGACGGCGTCAGCGACGAGATGTTCGCGCGCATCCGCGCCCAGGTGGCGCCGGTCGGTGCCAGTGACTGGAACCTCTGCGAAACGACGGCGTTCCGGGAGCTGAGCGCCATCTTCGAGGACGCGCGGCAGAACAAGAATGTCGCATGGATCGTCGGCAGTGCCGGAATCGGAAAGTCTACGGCCGCCCGGGCCTATGCCGCCAGCCACGAAAACGTCTTCCATATCTGCTGCTCGGAGGATATGCAGCGCGGAGATTTCATCCGGGAGCTGGCCCAGAAGATCGGCATCAAGAGCAACAAGGAGAGCCTGCGGGAGCGCCTGCAGATCGTTACCGACCAGTTGAAGACGCTCGACAATCCGCTGCTGATCTTCGACGAGGGGGACAAGCTCATGGACTGCGTCTTCTACTACTTCATCTCGATCTACAACGTCCTCGAAGGCCATTGCGGCATCGTGTTCCTGTCGACGGAGTACATCAAGCGACGCATGGAGAACGGCCTTGCCTACAACAAGAAGGGGTATGACGAGATCTTCTCGCGTGTTTGCCGCCGCTTCATCGACCTCACGCCGGTGACGGCTCACGAGGTCGATGCTCTCTGCCGGGCCAACGGACTCGATGACGATCGAAAGATCGCCGAGGTGGTCAAGGACGCATCGACCTGCCGGTTCGACCTGCGGCGTGTCCGCAAGGCTGTGCACAAGACCCGTCGCATCGCCGAAATCAGAGGTTAAACGCTATTCAAACGACGTTCAAATGGGCCGTACACTATCCGCAAAACAAGTCCTGACGATCAAGTACCGCACGATCGCGCCCGGAGGCATCTGGGCCGATTGTGTCGGCACGATCGGCCGCTCCGGCGTGATCTTCTTCTGGGGCAACAGCGGCAACGGAAAGACCTCGGCCGTGATCTCGTTCTGCCGCGAGCTGTGCCGCCTGGGCCTGCGCGGTCTCTACCTGTCGAAAGAGGAGGGTGTCGATCTGACCATGCAGGAGACGCTTCGCCGACTCAATATGGCCGAATGCGGCAGCCGCTTCCAGATCGACGGCCGCATGACCATCGAGGAGCTCGATGAGAGGCTCTCGAAGCCTCGTTCGGCCGACTTTGTGGTGATCGACTCGTTCCAGTACATTCAGATGAGCTACAAGGAGTACATAGCCTTCAAGGAGCGCCACCGCAACAAGCTGTTGATCTTCGTCAGTCACGCCGACGGGAAGCGCCCGGACGGGCGATCGGCCACCAAGGTGATGTACGATGCCGCGCTGAAGATCTGGGTCGAGGGCTACAAGGCCTTCAGCAAAGGCCGCTTCATTGGGCCGACAGGCGAATGCACGATCTACGAGGAGGGCGCCCGTCGCTATTGGGGGGGGGTAAACCAGTAAAACAAAATGATATGGACCTGAATTCACAAAACAAGGTAATGCGGGCCGGTTTCATGATCATTCGCAAGGATGATCAGCCGCAGCCCCGAATCAAGTACAAACAGTTCGGATTTCCCGATTGGCGGACGTTCGAGAAGTTCTCGACCAAGGCCGAGCGGGACCGGCGATTCAAAGAGCTGACGAAAGACAGTACCATCATCGAGGATTAAGACATGAAGACAATGAAGATCTACATCAGTGGCAAGATCTCCGGGCTGCCCATCAGCGAGGTGGTCGCCAAGTTCCGGGAGGCCGAGCGGAAGATCCGCAAGTTCGGGCAGACCCCGATCAATCCTCTGAACAACGGCCTTCCTATTGAGACGGAGTGGGCTGACCAGATGGGTAAGGACATCGCGCTGCTGCTGCGAGCCGATGCAATCTACATGCTGCCGGATTGGCAGCACAGCGATGGTGCAACCATCGAGTACCTGATCGCCCGGCAGCGGCGAATGCGAATTTTTATGGCCGAAACCTTCGACGCGCATGTTGCGATCGAGATGAATAAAATTCTGACCCATGAAACGGAAGCGTAATTATTCGCGGCTGTATGCCATTGCCAAGGCAAAAGGCATCGACCTCGACGAACACAAAGAGGTGTTGGTGTCGCAGTTTACCGGAGGCCGTACAACCTCCCTCCGGGATATGACCCCAGCCGAATACGAAGAGATGTGTGAGTGCCTCCAGACGGGCAAGCAGGTCGGAGAGAGCACGGAGGAGCACAAGGAACGACTGCGCAGGGCGCGATCGGCGGTGTTGAACCGCCTGCAACGCCTCGGGGTGGATACGGCTGACCGGACATTCGCAGCCGTAAACCGGTTCTGCATGAACTCCCGCATCATTGGCAAGCCTTTCGGGATGCTCTCCGTCGAGGAGCTGCAGGCGCTGATCCCGAAGCTGGAGGCGATCCTTCGCAAACCTCGCACCGTGAAGCCTCAGCGAATTGTCCACATTCCGTTGTTCATTCGACCTGATCAATTGCCAAGCTGATGGATAAGCCTACGATTACGATCGATCCGGCAGGGCCGGGCGGAAACGTCTTCGCGGTGATGGCCGAGGCGAGATCCGCGATCATTGCGGCGGCCCGGAAGGCCAGCTTCATGAAGGTCAGGGAGGACAGAGAACAGGACATCGCGGCTGCAGAGGCAGAAGCGGGGACAATGATGCGGGAAGTGATGCAGGCCCACTCATACGATGAGGCACTTTCCGTCATTCGGAGATATGTAACCATTCAAGAGAAAGGAGGCGGCCTATGAGGTAGTTTCAGTTCGGGCAGCGACAGGTATAAGACAACTATGGGAAAAGTTGGCTGTTTGAAAAGCAAAATCAAATCAGAGGTTCGAGTCCTCGGCTGCCCGCAACCCCCTTTTTTAGCGATGAACCGAGTACAAGTAGGGCGACGATGGCGCAGGGTTTTATCCGCCGAAACAGGTCGGCGGCGGCAAAGCGGGACAGGACGCTTGACTCCATCGGACAGATGACGCGAAAGGCTCTGACAGCCGGGAAAGACCGGCAAACGGGTCGGCAGGGCCTTCGGTTCTACTGAAGGCATAGCACGATGGCCAAAGCAATGCGGCTGTTATCCCGGTTCGAGTCCGGGCGATCCGCAAACCTTACAAAGAGAACAGATATGCAGTGGATCAAAGAACCGGTCCCGTTTACCGGGTATTACGAGCAGATGCTCGCCCTCGACAAAAGGGAGGCAGCGTTGCTGGCAAGGATCCTTCAAAAGCCGTTGAAGGAGCTTCGAAAACGTCTTGAACGACTGGACGACATTCATGAGTCCGGGGAAGCCACCGAGCGGCAGGAGAACCGCCGCTGTGAAACAGAGGAGAAGGTGTCGCTGCTTGAGTATTTCATTGAACTTTCACCAAAAGAATAGCCTATGAAACGGATATTATTGGGCATCGCCGCGCTGCTTGTGACGGGATGCTGCTCATGTCGAAAGACGATCGTATTTGTGGAAGTCCCCTATACGGCGAGCTGCAGCTATTTGTCGGTTGGCCGAGAAGTGCGCCCATCAGCGCCGCGGTTCATCCCCCGCAATCGCAGGGATTCGTTGCTGATGAAGGTGATGGAGGCAAGTATGAAGGCCAAAAGAGAGACCGATGAGGCGACAAGACATCTCAACCCGTTGTATCGATAACCACGAAACGATCATGGCGATGAACGGCAAAGAACGGGCAACTCCGGCCCTTTTCATCAACGGACGGCCAGTCGGAGATGTGCAAACGATGGATTTTGCTGGTGATGACAGCGAGGCTACGTCGATGGCGGACGAATTTGCAACGATGAGGCAGTCGGTCTTTAAGTTCTCTGGAGCGATAGTGGATTTGGATCTGGATCTCCTGAAGATGTTCTTGGGTGTACGCTCTTTGAGCCGTCGACGGGTACGTCGGCGCCGATCGGTACCGATAAAACGCGACTCAAGCAAGCGCCGCAAACAGCGGCTGACGAGGCTTCAGCGACGCCGGAAACGGCAAGTCAAGAGAATGTCGTAACGCCTTGAAAATAAGTGCGAATTGTCTTGCGTGTACGGAATAGTAGTGTTATGTTTGTCATACAATTAAACGGATTGAGAACCAATAAAATAAGCAGATATGAAACGAGAAAAAGCACTTCAGATTGCAACGAATTTCTACACCTTTCGCATGGGGAGTGAGCCGGTATCTATGACCGTGAAATACGAGGATCCCAAAGATGGCCGCGTGGTACTGGTCGCAGCCGATCACGACATAGAGGAGGACGAGGAGGTTCTGTACGAAATCGAGATTAACCCGATGGCCGATTCGATCACCATGAAGAAGATCCTCTGCGAGTTCTCTGCAAGCCATTTTATGCAGGGGACCAAGCAAATCTCCGAACTGCGCCAAGGCGATCAGTTCCGTCTGTCTGGAGATTGCCTTGTATATGAGTTCTGCGGGTCTGAATTCCGGTTTGGCTGCACGAGATATATGGTCCGGCCGACAACCGGTCGCGGAACCCAGTGGATCTCCGCGGACGTTGAGGTTTGGCCCTGCAAATAATACTGCACGATGGCAATCCCGAAAATGACAGCAGCAGAACTCGCCGAGCTGAAGGCCATAGCACTTGCATCGCTATGGCCTTCCACAGACGAGCAGATGGCGGCCTATGAGGCCACCGTGAAGCTCCGGAAGCTGCCCGAAAAGTTCCGCACGCCGGAGTTCGTCTTCAGGGCTGTGCGAGAAAAGAAAAACCAACAATCAACTATGGATATCACGAAAATGACAGCAGCGGAACGCGCCGAACTGAAGGCGCAGCTTGAGGCCGAAGAGCGTGCCGAGAAACAGAAACGCGAAGACGATGTCGCCGCCTATAAGTCCGCCGTGGACGAGTTCTGCCGGTTGAAGTTCTCCCGACTAAAGGCCATGAGCGAAGAGATGCGTCGTCTCAAGGACGAGGTGTTCGCCGAGGCCGAGACGTTGATCAAGCTCAAGGAGGAACTGTTCAAAACGAAATCCGACCGCCACAGCGACCAGTTCACCACCTCCGATGGTCGCATCACGCTGGCGCTGGGCAACCGCACGAACGACGGCTGGGACGATACGGTCGAAGTCGGTGTTGCCAAGGTCAAGGAGTTCATCAAGTCGCTGGCCAAGGATGACGACTCGGCAGCGCTGGCCGAGATGGTTATGAATCTGCTGGCCAAGGATCGCAAAGGCAATCTGAAGGCGAGCCGCGTGCTGCAGCTCCGGGAGATTGCCCGAAAGTCAGGATATCCCGCGCTCATCGAGGCAACCGACATTATCCAGAGCGCATACCGCCCCGAAGAGACTTGCCAGTTCATCTCGGCATCCTACAAGGATGACAAAGGCGTCAAGCACACGCTTCCGCTCTCGATGGCAGCCATGGACTGACTGCCCGGTGACAAGAAACCCCGCATCCAAAAGGTGCGGGGTTTTGTTTTATCGAACCCGATGCAGAGATAGGTCTCGATCGAACAGCTGGATGTAGAGCACGTCATCTTCGATGTGGCCGGTTGCGGTGTTCGCTCCTGTGTTGATCGATACCTCCTTCCCGTCAATCGAGTATCTGTACTCTTGTTTCACCGCGTCGAATCCCTCGTATTTCCACTCGGCCGTGCATTTGTGATCGGCCGCGAAATAGATCGTATCGGTTCGATCTTCATCGACCTGGCTCCATACAGTACCGACCAGTTCGTCGGACGTCGGAGTTTCGTCTTTCGAGCAGGATGTTGCCAGCAGGCAACAGGATAGAAAAAGGAGCAGATGTTTCATGAGGTGTGATTTTGCTGCAAATATACGGAAAAGTGTTATTTTTGTGGTGACAAAATATTTGAAGCATGGGAAAATTCTACCTCATAGAGAAATTCGATGCAGACCATCATGAGTGGAATGTTGCGACGCCATTTGTTTACGATACGTCTGAAGAGGCGGAATTGAGCTTGATAAATACTTTTGAGGATCATCATACCCCCGGGCTATATCGAATCGTGGAGGTTGAGCAATATCGGGAGGTGTTAAGATTGACGGTCGATCCGGAATAGCATGGAAAAATTCTATCTCATACTGAAGCTCGACGAAGCCAAACAAGCGTGGTATCTTGCGACGCCGTTTATGTTCGAAACATACGACGAGGCGAGAGTATTTTTGTTGAATCCTTACGAGGAATATAGTGACGACGGGTCGTATCAAATTGTGGAGGTTGAACAATGCCGGGTGGTGTCAAGTTTTAGGCTTGAATCGAAAAAAAAATAACGACCGGATGAGTTGATGGGGAGGGACGTTCAGTTCCTCCCTATTTTTTGCTTAATCCGTTAAGCGTTTGAAGGAGACGACGATTTTCTCTTTATTTTTGTTGAATCCAAATCAAATCATGAAAAGAGGAAGGAATAAAATGCTTATTGCCAACCGCAACGAGGCGCTCTGTCGTAGGTGGTACTACTGGACAGAGCAGCAGCGTCTGCGGTTTGATGATGCATTGAAGATTCTATCCGAACAGGAGTTCTTCCTCTCTGAACAACGGATCCTTGCCATCATTCGCCAATACAGCCGCGAGAACCCTGATAGCGGCATCAAGCCGATGCCGAAAGTCAAAGTCCCGCGGCTGACTGCAGCGCAACTGCGTCTCTTTACTGGCGAGAATTAGCGGCTGCCCATTTCGATCCATACGAGAACGTGGTCTCGTATACCTTCAGGCCGCCTCCGATAGAATATTCTCTCTCCCGGACACGGGAGAACGCAGATGAAGCTGACTTGATTTTGAATCCCTGTATGGCGTTGAATACCTCCTCGTTCAGGGCGTCCCGCTCGAGGATCCGGTCTTCTGTCGTGGAGCCGATGTGCGTGTCGTCGTAACAATCGATTGCCAGCTTGATGGTGAATGACGCATCCCCACGCTGCAGAACAGGTCGGCCCGCATTCAATGTCTGCCACTCTGTGGCGTCGGCGTTGATGAGGACAGCCGGGAAGACGACCGGATACTGGTCTTCCTCGATTTCGAGCTGGCCGCAGTCTTCATCGATGGTTGCGATTTCGGGAACTTCTTCCCGGATGCGCTTCATGAGCGCGAGTTTCATGTTTTCCATTGTGATTGAGTTTATAAGTTGAGTACGCGTTTGGCCCGATTCTCTATTTCGGCCTGTATAGAATTGACGAGCTCTTCGCTTCGGCCGAGGAATTGTCGTTGAGGGATGGAGATCTTCAGCTTCTTTTTCTTCGTCAGAGCAAGCGCCCGCCACTTCGCAGCTTCCGGAGAAACCTCGACAGGCCCCTTTTTGGCCGTTTTTCGGCCTTTTCTGTTTCTTTTCGACTGTCCGCTCGACTTGTAGAACATCGCCCAGGCAAAGCGCCGCATTTGGGGCGTTACTTTGGGTTCGACAACTCCTCCCCAGTTGTGAATAGGGGCATAGGGAACTTCGTTCGCCACGCGCACTCGATAATCGGATGGGGTGTACTTGATCGAGCTGAACAGGTGGTTCCGGCTGGAGAGGAGTGTGCCGTAATTGCTGGCGGCATCGGACTTACCGGACGACAATCGTTTTGCCTTCGGCCACGGATGCAGCCCGTTGTTGGCAAATCCTCCTTTCCGGAAGTTGTCCTGAAAGTGATCCTTGGCCATCCGCCCGGCGACGACAGGCATTTCCCGGCGCATCATGTCGTCCAGCTCTTTCCGCTTTCGCTGGATCAGTTTTGCAAAATCTTGTATGTCCATAGTCAACAACCGAAAATATTTTGTAATTTTGTGTCGAATATCAATCTATCAGACGATGAACGTCCCTGAACAGATCAGAACAGCAGCTCGTGGGCTTATTGAGCAATACGGCGAGTCCTTCGATTACCTCGGTAGCGTCGAAGGTCAGGAGGCCTATTTGTTCAAGTTCCCGAAGGATTCCTGTACGGGCTTCCCGTTCTTGTTCCTGTACGATGGAAGCCAAGCCACCGAAGTAACCGGCCCCTCCGTCTTTGACTTCATCAGCCTATACGTCAAAGATCTCGATGAACTTGAGGTTGAATAACTTGTTGTCCACCCTCATTATTCCTCGGCAGTTATGGGAGGTTGAGGCCCCTCTCTCACACAGATATTTGACATCCTTCCACTCCATGCCAGACCCTTCAGAATTGTCTGACTGAGGCTCGATATACCGCAACTCGCCATCAGCGAAACGCTGAAGGATGGTTGCGTGTCCCGAGCCGCCTTTCCAACCAATGCACAGTTCGTATACACCCTCCTCTTTGCATACCTCGTTGAAATACTCCATGTATCGCTTTGGGGTCATCCTCTGGTACCCCTTCGCGTCGAGCCAGCTGTTTATGCTGACATGACGGGCCGGAGTACCGTCTGCATTCATCCAGACTTCGAAGGCACGGCCTCGGCTTAAATATTCGAGCTTCGATCCCGGCGTGTTCCCCTTTGCCGTTACATCGAATCCGCGTAGCCGTAGCGCGTAGGCCGGGGCGCATGTTTGGCAGTTTATGCTGAACGGCATGTCCCTTGCCCGGTCGTAGTTCTTGTTCTTGCTGTATCGATTTCCCCGTCCATCCCGGTAGATTCCGGTCGGATCCAACACGAGCTCGTTAACGTGCTGCGGATTGGCGTTCTGCTTGTCCGCTTCCTCTACGCTCATCGGCTTCGCCTTTGCGATGTTGAGGGCTTTCTCGATTTCGAGATTGTTCCGGGCTATGGCCATCTTCTCCTCATAGGAAAGGCTGTCCGACATCTCGGCGATCATCTCGTCGATACGTGCCATCAGCTTGTCTACGGCCTTCTTCGCTCCCTTGCGAGCTTCGCTTTGATAGGGGTGCTGATCCGAGAACAGCTTGGCGTCTTTGCCCGGGTTGTTTTCGAGGCCATTCTGCGGCTTGTCAAGCGGCGACGATTCCGGTACCGGAGTCTCGGGCTCGTCTGTCGAGGAGAGGCTGCACTTGCAGTTCCAGCGATCTCCGGGTCGATGCTCGCTCCAGAAAGCATCGTCGATGGGACGAATCGTTCCCCAGAAACGCTTATGGTCTAACCCCGGATGGATCGAGGTTGACTCGACCCAGCGCAGATTCGGCAGGATGTCCTTCTCCCGTTCGAACTGCCGCCAGTCGGCAGCTTGATGAGCTCGAATGACGGCTGTGTCGTATTCGGTGCGAAGCCAGGTGCCGACCTGATGGGACGCGATCGGCATAACCTCGTTTTTCCACTGTTCGAACGGTTTTAGATTGCCCTTCGAATCCAGTAAAAGCCGGGCCATGTCGTTCTGCATACGATGCACCTTGAAGGCCGAGAATACGGCATTGTTCCGGAGGATCTCGTTCCGGAAGTCCTCGTCGGGGTCTGCAGCTCGAGACTGCCCGAAGCCTTCTTTGGCTGCGTTGTTGATCTGTGCCCATATCTCGTTGAACAGGCACACCTCGATTTCCGAGGCTGGGTGGAACTCCTTGCTGTAGATATTCAGCAAGGCGCGGCGCAGCACGTCGTCGGAGAACTCGAATCCGGCCGAAACGTCGCTGTTCTGGATACCGTACAGGTTGTCGACTACCAGTCTAAATCCGCCCCCGAATCTTCGGGGGCGCGGCCGAAAAAACTGCGCAGCGCATCTCGAATGGATCGGGGCCTTTTTTTGCCGTCATCCGGATCTTCGTCTTCTTGGCCGCCCTCCTTTTTCTGTGAGGAGGCCTGACTGGAGGTCGTTGAGGGTATAATCTGACGAGCCGCCCGTTGCTCGGCCTTGAGCTCGTCGTAGTTGTCCGGTTTTGGAATGCCGAATTCGTCGTAGAGGAAATCGTCGCTGATCGGCAGACCGGCCTCCTGCTTCAGCTTGCAGATGATGTCGGCCTGCTGCTTCATGTCCTTCTTTTTGGGAGGAACGAACGCGAACTTCCCGCCGCCCGTGTCAATCCCCATCGAGGCAAATACATCCGTCACCTCATAGTTTAGGGTGTTGAGGATTCGCCGTTTGATAAAGAATGCGATGTCGACCTCTCCCTCCTGCTGGACGGTTCCGAGGGCTTGCGTTCCCTTATCCCCGGCCTCGGTTGTCAGCGTATTGCCGTTCACAGCCTTGCTGATCTCGTTGTTGCAGAACGTCGAGAACTTTTCATAGAGATCCCCGCTCGATGATACGCTGGATGGCTGGATGAGATTGATCTTGGTCCCTTCCGGATGGATGATGACGCCGGCGCCGCCCATCTTGGCGATGTCTTCGACGAGCTTCTCCCGGGCTGCGTTGTCCCAGGCATCATAGGTGCCCTCCCGAATAGGTCGGCCGAAGATCTCACCCAGTTCAGCCCAGTCCGCTACGTTGTTGCGTTTCAGGATAACCCAGAAAGCCGGCACGGCCAAACTTCCGATCTGACGCGGATTGCCGACGTAGAGAAGGTCGGAGAACTCATCCCAACTTGTGCCGATGAGATCCGTCTGGTTGCGTAGGATCGTGCGGTTGATCGGATCGACATGCTTTCGCGGGATCAGTTCGTAGTCGATCCACCCGTTCTTGTCTCGGAAGAACTGGAAGAGCGAGCCTCCGACACCCTCCCATTCGTCGTCGATCAGATCCTCGATGAACCGGCCGAACCACGGAGAGTCGATGTAGTCCTGCATCCTCTCGTCCGGCTCGCCGTTGCGAACAAACTGAATCGGAGTCGACAGAATGGCGGCCTTTTGTTTGCGACGGACGGCGAACAGGTGTGTGTCGATCATGACGTCTTTGTAAAGGTCGATCAGTTTTACTCTTCGAGGGAAGTCGATAAGCTCGGCCTTCCGGATCGCTTCCATGTATGCCGATACGTCGAGCCCTCCGCGGCGGGTGGGCTGCAGGACGATCGTCTGCGTCGGCGTTTGTCCAATATTACCGCCGGCGGTTATCCGTTTGCTTTTTTTGCTGCTCGCCATATCAGAAATAGTTATTTCGTTTCGGGTTGCTGCGAATCTGGAATTGGGAGGCGGCCGAACGGTCCTCCTCCTTTTCGATCTCCGGCAACCCGTCTACGGAGATGTCTCCCTTTCGTACACCTTTGAGCCACTCGATGGCCCGTTCGTATCGATCCACCCGGATTTGCGACATGTTCCGAGGGTTATGGATCGAGAAGATGTGGTAGATGGCAATGTCAATCGCCATCATCAGCACGAGCTGATTCCGGCCCTCTCCCTGTGCAGAGAATACCTTGCTGCAGTCGTAGCGGGCCGATAGGTATCCGCGCATCTCGGCGATGGCCCGGTCTTCGCAGATCTCGATGATTTGCTTGTCGGACCGGATCAGGGAGTCGAGGATCTCCTGATGAATGGAGGCGTCGTAGTCCTCCGGGTTGATGAATGCTGCCATTTTATTGTCTGTATTTATTCCGGCGAGAAACAACCGTGCGAGGGATGGCCGTCATTGGCTGCATTTCGCCCATTTTGTCGTCGATAAATCGATTGCCGCCCTCGACGCAGTCCACGCCGTCGGCGTGAAATTTCAGAGCCATGGTGAAGAACTTGAACTCCTCGTCGAGAGCCTTCATGTGTGGGTCCTCGCGCTCGGCCTCATTGAGGACCAGCAGCCCTTCCCGATGCAGTGGCTCGAGGTTCGCCTCGATACGGACGGCCTTGTCGGTCTTCTTCTTCTCGTCGGGAATAACCGACAGGTTGATGCCGATCTCACGGCTTTTGCGGGCAAATGCTGGTCGGAACACCTGCTGAAAGAACGGGTCCTGCAGGGAGTTGTTCTCCTGCACCAGAAAGATCGGAACCTTTGTTCGCGCTCGGGCATACAGGTAGAGGGTGAAGAAGTGCGAGACAAACTCCTCGGTGGTCATTTTGCCGAGGAACCCCTTGATGACATAGAGAACGCGGCCGACTTTGCCGAGCAGCCACACCGCCTTCAATGAGCCCTTCTTGTTCTTGGCCGAGCCCTTTGCCTCCGATTGAGTCGGGTCGGCATAGACACACAGGAACGGGAACTGCCGCCATGGCACCCGACCCCATTTGCGAGGGCCGAAGGTTTTGCCTTCGACGATCGGGTTGTTGAAGTATTCGGCCTGCTGCGCTTTGGTCGAGATCTTCGACAGCGCCCGATCGATGCTCTCCTCGGTGTTCTTTTCCGGCCACGTGCTTCGGCCGCGTTCGTCGCGGATATTCACGACGTCCCAATGGTCGGCCATCGCCCCAGCCCGAACAATGCAGCAGTCTTCGGCAATGATGTTCCCGCACCAGATCACCAACAGCGGCTCGGAGGTTGATCGAGTCGGATACAAGGCGTGTTCCCACCAGTCCCACTTCTTGTCGAGGACGTCGGGATTCAGGCACTCCTCGTCGGTGTCGAAGTCATCGAGCAGCAGGACGTCCGGGCGTACGGCTTCGTTGCGGGCGCCACGCGGCGCATCGCCGGCGCCGACTCCGATGAACATCGCGCCGCCTCGGGTCTTGAATTCGAGTTCGGACCATTCGCCGGCACTCGCCTGTTCGCCGTAGTATTGAATGATGCGTCGGTTCGACTCGAGGTTCGCCCGGTATGGGGCGAGCAGGCGAGCCGCCGCCTTCTGCGTGGCCGATGCCAGAATAACCGTGCTCTTCTTGCCTGTCAGTACCAGGCGCAGGACGGCCATCATTGTCTTGACGCTCTTGGCCAGCTCACGGCTCCATGACAGCACCTCGTACCATTCCGGGTTGTAGAGGATCCGCTTTCGAGCCTTCGCCTGAAAAGGCGCCGACGGGTATTTCGCATACTTCGGGAAGAAGAACCGTTCCCACTCCTCCTCATTTCCCGGCGCTTCGAGCCAAAGCCGGTGCTTCTCGATGTCTGCGGCAGACATCGATTCATCAATGGGCGTATCGTTGTAGATGGACTCTTTGAGGGACTCCCATTCCTTCAAAGCCTCTCGGTCGACCTGTTTCATTTGATCAGCGATTTAATAAACTTGTCGAACAGTCCGGTGAAGGTCTTGGTGAGGTCCAGATCGACAGGACGCAGCCATGCGATGAAGCGCTGGGCCGTGCTTACTATCTCGTGGATCCCGAGCTCGGTCTCGAGCTTGTTGATCGAGTTGGTCAGCTTGGCAATGGTGTCGGCCTCGGCTGGCGTAGCGAAGCGCTTGCCGGGTTCCCGATCGATGATGTTGTTGTTGATCTCGACGATCTGCCGCTGAAGGTTCTTGATCTGCTCTTCCCGTGTCATGGTGAGCGAGGCCTTGTGTTCCTCCCAGTGGTCGGCCTTCGCCCATCGAATAATGGTCTGACGCGACACCCCGCACGCTTCGGCGATTTCCGCCTGCGTGCGGTTTTCGTTGATGTACATGGACATGGCCCATCGGCGCATTTGTTCGGATGTCATCTTTGTCATTGCGGTAGTATTGTTTTCCGCAAAATTGCCCCATAAACGGCTGCTGCGCAAATCGGAAAAACACGATGAAGGCTTATGCGATCGTGTTGATTCTGTAACATTTCATGATAAAATCCCGATTTGGAGGGCGTGAAAATACGGTTCATTTTTGCGGCAAATCAAGCACGAAATGGAACGCATTTTCAATATCATTCCTGGGCCGCAGGCAGACACCTGCTGCATCCTTCTGTACGGCGAAATCGGAGACTATGCGGACGTGACAGCTTCGGATATTGTCTCGAGGCTTATGGCGGCCGAACAAACCTATCGGAAGATTGATGTGAGGATCAACTCCGTCGGAGGAGAGGTGTTCACCGGGATCGCCATCTTCAACGCCCTCCGTCAATCGAAGGCGGATATCACAATCTATATCGACTGCATTGCGGCCTCTACCGCATCGTTCATCGCCGGCTGCGGCCGTCCGGTGAAGATGGGGCGATTCGCCCAGCTCATGCTGCACCGGCCGACCAGTTATGCCCGCGGCGACGCGAAGAAGCTCGCTGCGAGTGCAGCGCAGCTCGAGCAGATCGAGAACATCCTCTGCCAGATCTATGCGGAACGAACCGGCAGGACGGTAGAGGATATTCGGGACACCTACATGGATGGCGCGGATCACTGGCTGACGGCGGATGAGGCGCTCGCGCTGGGCTTTGTCGACGAGATATTCGATGACCCGAGCGCGGAAGCGATAACGGATTCGCTGACACCGCAGCAGCGCTGCGACCGTTACACGGCGCGCTACTTGGACTCTATTGTACCACTTAATACCGAGAAACAAATGTTCGAAAAAATCAAAGGAATGCCGACCTTCTCCGACTGTGCGGACGAGGCGGCGGCCGTTGCCCGCGTTGCGGACATCGCGGCGAAAGCCAAGGAGCGCGATGCTCTGGCCAAGGAGATCGAGGTCTTGAGGAACAAGGTCTCCGAGTACGAGGAAAAGGAACGTTCGGCGCAGGAGGCTGCCTACGATGCCGAGGTCGACGCTGCGCTCAAGGAGGAACGAATCTCTGCCACTGAAGCGGACAGCTTCAAAGCGCTGATGCGGAAGGACCCGGAGAACACCCGGGCGCTGCTTTCCTCGCGCAAACCCAAGCGCCGGGCAACCTCCGTGATTGATACGGCCGGCGGCGAATCCAAGACCGACAAGGACTACCTCGCTGAGCGCGAGGCGGAAGTTCGTGCAAAGCTCGAAAAGTAACCAACAATCCAATCATCAACACTATGGCAAATCCCAATATTCAGACTGCCTATCCCGGTGAGGTCCTTGATCAGATTCTGGTCAAGGCTGCAACCGGCAATCAGCTCTTTGAGAAGGGGCTGATTCACTTGGAAACCAATATCGGTGACAAGTTCTACATCCCGCGTATGCAGCTCTCGAAGCTGCTGCAGAAGCGCGTCGAGATGCCGAAGAGCGAGAACTCGAAGGGCGAGTTCAAAATCGACGAGCGTGTGCTGGACCCGAAAGACATCATGGTCTATATCGAGTTCAATCCCCGGTCGTTCGAGAAGTTCTGGCGAAAGTATCAGCCGACCGGCAACCTCGTGTTCAGCGAGCTCCCGGCCAATGTGCAGGTGATTATGCTGAACGAGGTCCTCAAGCAGGTAGGATCGGAGCTCGGATATCACTTCGTACAGGGCGAGTCGGGCGAAGGTGAGGAGCAGTTCTTCGACGGCATCCTGACCCGCATCTTGGCCGACGAGGGTGTCGTGAAGGCAACCTGTGAAAGCACGAGCATGATTGCCCGTCTCCGTTCTGTGTGGGAGAAGACGGCAGAGAAGGTCCGCGATCAGCCGAACTTCACCTTCCTGATGTCGTCGGCCGACTTCGACAAGTACGACAACGAGCTGACCGATCTGCATCACAAAGGCGCGGATCCGACCTCGACGAACATCCCCCGATTCAAGGGCAAGCGAATTGCCGCGCTGAACGACCTGCCGTCGGATGTCATCATCGGAACGCTCTGCTCGCTGGGCACGGATTCGAATCTCTACGCCGGCTGTAATCTCGCGGACGACTACAACTGCCTGCAGGTCGACAAGGTGCAGGCCAACGGCGAGCTCTACTTCATCAAGATGCTGATGAAGGCCGACACGCAGATCGCATGGGGCGAACTGGTCACGCTGCTCGACTGCCGAGCTGACGTTCTGGAAGGTTAAACCATTAAAACACAAATACGATGAAACTGAATCTGAAAGTAGAAAAGATGTTCAAGGATGTCGAGACGAAGGCACTTCGTCAGGTGGGTCAGGAGTTCTCCCTCAACGAGGAGTCCGTGGAGCGTATCAACGACCTGCTGAAGCGAGGCCTCTGCTCCGTGAAGTCTGTTGAGGTTTCGACTCCTGATGTCAACGAGCCGGAGGCTCCGGACAACGACTCTAAAAGCGAAGGCGAGACTCCGAAGGTTGTGAAGTTCCGCGAGAAGGAGTATCCGTTGGCAGCAGTGCGCGTCGCTCTGGAGTCGATCGGCGCACCCATCGCAAGCAACGGCGGCGTCCCGAGCGCAACCAAGAAGATCGAATCGCTGACCGAAGAGCAGGCGGATGCTCTGGCGGCAGCTCTGTCGAATGTCGAGTAGTATGAAACCGGCAGAGTTCAAACGCAAATACTATCCGGCCATCGAGCGGGTCTGCGCCGAGACAGGACTGAATCCCCTGTTCGTGGCGGCGCAGGCCGCGCTCGAAAGCGGATGGGGCGATTCGGCAATTGGCAACAACCTCTTCGGGATCACGGCCGGCGACAAATGGACGGGAAAACGGCAGACGGTTCGCACGTTCGAATACTTCGACGATGCGTATCAGGGCGGCCGATTCGATAAGGTCTATTCGATTACCCGATCCTCGGACGGGCGATACCGGTACGAAGTCGATCGGGAGTTTCGCGACTACGATACGCTGGAGGATGGCATCCGGGACCACGCGAAGGTCCTCTCGGCCAAACGTTATGCCTCGGCGATGGCGTATCGAAACGATGTGACCCGATTCGCCTATGAGATCGCCAAGGCCGGCTACTGCACGGCAGACCCGACAACCTACGCCGACTTGATCTCTGATATCGCTCGGATGATTGAGCGCGTGTAAAGCGACAGAACAATGGAAAGATGGCCTGTAATCAAAGACATCCTGCTCGTCTTCCTCCCGGTGATCAGCTCCGTCGTTACGTGGTTCGTTTCCCGCCGCAAGAGGAATAACGACTTCCTTTCGGAGATGCAGGCTTCCATCAACCTGTTGTCAACCGAGAACAAGGAGATCCTCAGCGAGAATGTCCATCTGCGACGCGAGAATGCCGAGCTGAAGGCCAATCAGCAAGAGATGATCGAGAAACTCAACAAACTGACCCGTGAGGTCGAGAACCTCCGGAGGAATTTTAGCAAGAAAGAGAATGGAAAAGTCAAGAAAAACACCTCTTCTGCTCCTGCTCATGATGCTTCTGGTATCCTGCGCGACCAGCAGAACGACGTCAACCTTGCAGGAGGAGTCCTTGCAGGAGGCGCGTCAGACCGAAAGAGCCGAGGAGGTCGCAGCCGCAACTCTCGACGAGCAGCGGCACAATGTGCAGCAGACGCAGACGGACGTCTTGACGACGAAGCATCTGTTTGCGGAGTCGATTCCGAGCGAGCAGACCTCGCTGGAGATTCCGACACAGAACCTCCTTAATCTCCCTGAGGGGGCGAAGTACGGAACGCACTCTGGTCGGGCGTCGGTTGAGGCGGAACGGCGCGGGGATAACATCGTCGTCACGGGCAAATGTGATAGTATAGCCCGCCGATGCGTTTACTTCGAGAGCCAGGTGTTCCGACAACGGGAAGTAATTGATTCGCTGGCCCAGCTTCTCATCGCCGAACGTGCAAAATACAGGCAGCTCGATTCCTTGAGCAACGCACGGTCGGGAACCATGCAGGTGGTCCAGACAACCCGGAAGTCTCCGGCAACATGGCACTGGTGGCTCCTGTTCGGGTTCCTTGCGGGTGGAACCGCAGCGTCGTTGCTGACCAAAACGAACCCGCTGAAAACGATTGTTCAACTCATTAAACAGATTCTTTAATATGGCAACATTGCATGACGGCGCAATATATGGCCTGCATCAGTTCACGTTCAAAGGAACGGTCTGGGGCTATATCAGCGACGATTCGATCGAGTGGGGCGGAGACAACATCAGCACAGAAGACATCTGGGCGGCCCAGAAGCGGCGGGCGCCTTTCAAACGACTCGTTAGCAGCCCGGGGTCCGATGTGTTGAGTGGGGATCTGATTCAGCTTATCCCGAAAAATCTTCAGGCTGCACTTGGCGGAACGCTCAACGAAACAGAGGACAAATGGTCGGCACCCACGGAAACGATCATCGAAGAGGGTCCGCTGGAGATCACGACTGCGGATGGCGTGGTGATCAGCATCCCCAAGGCATCATTGGTGGCAAAACCTCAAGGGTCGTTCGGATATTCGGATGTGTTCAAGATCCACTTCGAGTTCACGATCATGACTCCGGACGATGAGAAGGAAGCTCCTTATACGATTACCTATCCGACCGGTGAAGTAATGGAGGGGTGATGAAACCGCACAGTTTCGAGATTAAGGCGGCGGATGCCCTGCTTGACGCGGGGATTTCGCTGCCTTTTTTCAAAATCTTTGGCCGTGAAGTGCGGCTGACGATGAAGAGGCCCTATTTGGGTGGATTGATCCGATACTCTAAGTTGTATCGAGAAATCGGGTATACGTTCGAAGAGATTGAAGCCTTTTCCAATGATGAGGCGCTTCGGTTTGTAGCCGAGCACGGGCGGAAACTTTCTCGTATGATCGCGTTGATGGTCTGTCGAGGACTATGGTCTGGAGCTATATTCGTCGTGCCAATGGCATGGCTGGTTCGAATTTGCTTACCTCCCGAGTATTTGTCGATGGCAAACGTTGAGTTCGGTAAGCTGCTGCAAACGCACCCTTTTACGAATATTATCAAATCGATCGAGGTAGTCAATCCGATGAGATCGAGGATGAGCCCGCCCCAAAAGGTGCAAAGGGGAAGAAAAAAGAGGAGTTAAAGACCAAGTACGAAGGGTCTCATAGCCTCTTTGGGGTCGTTTGGCAGATAGCTGCTGCGACAGGATGGAATGTTAAGTACATCCTTTGGAAGGTGAACTATCAAGCGCTGCGCATTATGTTGGCTGATGCCCCGCGCTATGTGAAGAAGAAACCGGCAAAGAATAATCTGATGGGATTTTTTCAAACAAAGTTGAAGAATGAGTGAGCCTGTTGAAATAGAGTTCCTGCTCAAGAATAGGACGAAGTCGGGCATGGCGGAGGTTGAGTCCGGGCTCGACTCCGTGCAGCAGGATGCGTCGAAGACGCAAGCTGTCATTGCGACGTTGCGCGAGGAGATGCAGCGCCTGCAGCAGCAGGTTGCGTCTATGCCGACGCTCGATCAGAGCAATAACATCGCCATGATCGAGGCCCTGCAGGCGAAGATCGAGGAGCTCGAGTCGGACCTTGCTCGAATCTCAAAGACCGCCAAATCGGCTTCCACATCGACCAAGAACACGACCCTTGTCCCTAAAGATGCAGCCAAGGCTCAAAGCACCTTCAACGGCCTGAACATGTCGATTCAGCAGATCGCGCGTGAGATGCCGTCGTTGGCCATGGGACCACAGATGTTCTTCTTGGCCATATCAAACAACCTCCCGATCTTCGCCGACAACGTGCAGCGGGCGCGTGAAGAATACGACATGCTGGTCAAGTCTGGGCAAAAGGGAGTTCCCGTCTGGAAGCAGATTCTCAAGTCTCTCTTCTCGTGGCAGACAGCTTTAACCACAGGCATCATGCTGCTGGTCATGTATGGAAAGGAGATTGGGAACTGGGTTTCGGAACTGGTCGGAGGGAAAAGTGCGTTGGATGAGATGCGCGAGTCCATGGCGCAGATCTACGAGCTGGAGAAAAAGGCCCAAGAGACGGCGGCTCGCACTCGTTTTGAGTTGATGTCTGTGATAGCATCGATCAAGGAGTTCAACGGTACGAAGGATGCTGAACGGCAGAAGATCGACGAGCTGAACTCCAAATACGGAGAGACGTTTGGGTACTATCAAACGTTGTCCGAGTGGTATGACACCCTCTCCGCAAAGGCCGAACAATATACCCAGCTTCTGTTCCTTCAGGCAAAACAACAGAGCCTTGTGGACAAAGCGCTGGAAGCAGACGATAAGGTAAACAAAATCCAGAACACGCCATGGCAGGACTACAACACGTGGTGGGGATATGGAGGCCGGATTGACCGATTCTTTTCAGACAATGAACGCTACAAGAACTCGCCCAATGGTCAATGGTTGAAAGAAGAGGCGCTGGCCGAGGCAAGAGCCGAGCGTGACGACTATCTGCGCCAGGCGGAGGAGTTGAGGAAAGAGGCGCAGGGGATAGTCGATTCAACCGGCCTGACCGATGTCGTTGAGGGTTCGGTTCAGGACCTCGAGAATACGATTGCAGCCAAGCGAAAAGCGCTGAAGGATCTTACTAACAAGGCCGACTACGATGCTGCACTGGCGGAAATCAAGGTTTACGAGGACAAGTTGGAAGCTATCACCGGCGGGAAAAAGAAGACGGGAAAGACCGGAGATTCGGACAAATCGAAAGCGCAGTCTCTCGAAAAGTTGTCGGACATGGAACTTGCCGCCCGCCAGCGGGTCGAGGAGCAGGTTGTCGAGCTGATGAAAGATGGCTACGACAAGCAGCGAGCCGAGGCCGAGCTGAATTTTCGGAAGGAGAAGCAGCGCATCGAAAAGGAGGAGCAGGAGCGACTCGCGCTTTACGATAAGTTGAAGGCATCGGGAGCCAAGGTGTCTTCGGCCGACCGGACAACGATCACGGCACAGGCTGCAGCACAGCGAGTGCAGGCTGCGCAGTTGCTGGACAACAGACTGGCGGAGATCGACAGGAAGGAAGAGGAGGAGAACCGCAAAAAGCTCGAGAAACTCCTCGGTCAGTATCAGGACTACGCGGCGCAGCGTGAAGCCATCGAACGCAAGCATAACACGGCGATTGAGTCGTTGCGTAGTCAGTTGAGTTCGTCGCGGCTTGAGGCGCTCGGCAAGCAGATGACTGGCCAGTTTTCGGGAAATGTGGATTTGCTGGCCCGACCTGTGATCGATGCTGCGAAGTTAGCCGAAAAGGGGTGGAAAGATGCCGGAGAGGGTATTGCTACGGTATTCAGCTCGCAATTCGGTATTGAGGATGCCTCCGGAAAGCAGCGGGAGATTCTTGTGACTCCGATCTTGCCGGATGGAACCGTTTTGTCGGAGGATGAACTGACATCCTACATTGATAATACACTCAATGGGGCCGAGGATATATTGAAGGCCGACACGATGGGGATTGTTATTGCGGTCGATGTGGATCCTGATGGATCGGCCGGAGAGAAACTTCATCGACTGCAGGACGCATACTACTCACTGAAGCAGGATGTGGAGTCGAATGCTACGTCTGACGATGCAATCACTCGTGCCATACAGGTGGCAGAGGAGACGAAGCGGAAAGATTTGTCAAAGGTGGATGCGGCCGAGGCGTCGGAGGCGTTCAAGGACAACGATTTCCTGAAGCGACTTTTCGGCGATTACTCATCTATGTCGTTCAAGGCGTTGCAGGATCTTATCGCACAGGCCCGGCAGCTGCGGGAGTATCTGTCTGGGAATGGGAGTGCCGAAGGCATCACCTTTATCTCCCCGGAAGATCTTGCAAATATCGAAAAGAGTCCGGCCGACCTCGACAAATTGCGCAAGGCTCTCGACAAACTTTTGAAGGCTGGATCGGGAAGCAGCAGCAACAAGTGGGAAGGGATATTCAAAACCTTCGAGAAGGGGCTTGCCAAACTGAAGGGGGCCAAAGATTTCAACGACATATCCGACGCGATCGGATCTATCTCCGGCGCAGCATCGAGTGCGGCCGGGGAATTGTCGGACATGTTCGAGGCAATGGGCGACACGCAGACGGCCGATGCGATCGGAGGCGTGCAGCAGGTCCTCGGAGCTGTCTCAAACATCGGACAAGGGTTCGCCAAGGGAGGAATCATCGGCGGTATCGGAGCTGCCATCGGGGAAGCTGCGAATTTTATCGGGCAGGCATTTGCCGCGGAAGCTCGCCATCAGGAGGCCCTCAAGGAGATCGAGCGGGCAAAACTCGATTTTCAGCGTCAGTACAATTTGGCGCTTCTTGAACAAAATCTGTTGCTTGAGAAGGCGACAAGCGTATTTGGAGAACGGCAGGTTGAGAAGGCGATCAACGCGATCGATGTATTCCGGCAGGCTTATGCGCAGCTTAAGCAGGAAATGGCTGGATCAGCAGCAAAGGGCGCTGAGTATGCTGCAATGGCCGGCTCTAACATCGACAGGTTCTTCTATCAGGGCCGTCTTTCTGATGCAGCAGAAGCCTATCGGCAGGGGTTGGGTGGCCTGTGGGACGCCCAAATTGTCACAGGCCACAAGAAAACGGGATTGTTCGGATGGGGCAAAGGCAAAGATTTGTACAGCAGTATCCTTGAAGTTTACCCTGAACTGATCGATGCGAATGGGGAGCTGGACACGACGATGCTGCAGACGATCCTCGACACGCGCAAGATGTCGGATGAGACTCGGGCCTATCTGGAGAACCTGATCGAGCTGAAGGATGCGATGGACGAGGCGGAGGAGGCGCTGGAAGATTATCTGCAGCAGACCTTCGGATCATTGGGCGATGGCGCTCTCGATTCTATAAAAACAGCCTTGGCAGAAGGTGGAAGTGCGCTGGAGAACTTCGCAGATGAGGCCGCCTCCGTCTTGGAGAATCTGGGCGAGCAGATCGCCTATTCCCTGTTTTTCGCCGACAAATTTGATGATCTCGAATCGCAGCTGAAGGATGTGTATGGCGGAGAAGGCAGTCCGGAAGATATTGCGAACGAAGCCATGGAGGTGATCGGGGATTTCTACGATGGCATTGGTTCAGACATGAGTGCAGCCCAGGCGTGGCTTGAGGCGTGGCGAGAAAAGGCGGAAGAGATGGGGTTCGATCTTTGGCAGGGCGGGACATCGCAAAGTGGGAAGGCTGGCGCCTTCACTACCATGACGCAGGATCAGGGCACGAAGCTCGAGGGTCTGTTCACCTCTGGCCAGATACACTGGGCGTCGATCGACGAGAAGATGGACAACGCTGTTTCCGGGTTGGGCGGCTGTTTGGATGTGCTGGGCCGGATCGCAACGAACACAAGTGCATTGCCTCTGATGCTGGCACTGCTGCAGTCTTTTCAACGGGATGGATTAAAAATGAAATAGCCATGATTCTCGAGGGTTTGCTTACGATCAACGGAATAGATCCCTATGTCGAATACGGGGCCTTTCTTTCCGAGGAAAAACAGGATGTGACGGAGAACTACTCGGCCCTGATGAAGCCGTCTGCAGTCAAGGAGCAGAAGGAGGTTTCCTTCCGTGAGCATGACGGAGTGAAGCTCCCGGATCGGATAGTTCAAAGCCGGGAGGCCCGCGATGTCACGCTCCGGTTCACGATCGGAGCCGCCGATAGAGCGCAGTTCCTCACCCGTTATGCTGGCTTCGTTGAGTTCCTGCAGCGGGGAGAGGACGGTTGGCTGGATTTCTACCTTCCGGAACTGGAGAGGCACTTTCGCTTCTTCTACAAGGACTGCACGGGGTACGACCAACTGACCGACTTTGAGGGTGAGGTGTACGCCTCGTTTACGGTCAAATTCAGAGAGCCGAATCCGGCTTTTTAATATCGTTCAAACACCATTCAAACACCATTCAAACGCATAAAACATGAAGATAGGGAAAGACAAAATCAAACATTTCGCCGTCAACTTTGCGGTCGTTCTTGCGCTCGGAGGACCCGGGGTTTGGCTCGCCGCTGGACTTTCGATCGGGAAAGAGTATGGCGATAAGAATGCCACCGGCAACCATTGGTGCTGGTGGGATCTGCTGGCGGATGCCCTTGGCATCGCGGCCGGATATGGTGTGTGCTATTTGATTTGGTTGATATGGAACTGACGATCCATAGCAAGAACCAAGCGCTGAAGCTGACGGTGTCGCCGTCGGACAACTCGACGCGCCAGAAGACGCTGATGTCGGATCATGTCCTGAATCTGACGTTCACGGCTTTCGAGTGTGTGCGGATCGAGGTGCTCGACTACGTGGACTTTGCCGGCGTTCGGTTCTGGGCCATGGAGGAGTACGTTCCCAAAGAGGTGTCGACGGTCGAGTGGGAATACAACTGCAAGTTCTACGGCATCGAGAACCTGATCGGGCAGGCTCTGGTCCTCGAGCTGACCGACGGAAAGAACGACCCGGTCTTTTCGCTGACAGCCCCGGCCCGCGAGCACATGGCGCTTATCGTCGCCAACATCAACCGCAAGCTGGGCGTGACCGACTGGAAGGTCGGAGAGGTGATCTCGACCGAGAACATCACCATCGACTACCAAGGCACCTACTGCGATGAAGCCCTGTCGAAGCTCGCCGATGAAACGGAGAGCGAATTCTGGTTCGATGGCCAGACGGTGAACCTGTGGCGTTGTGAATATGGCGAGGAGATCACGCTCGGCTACGACAATGGCCTAACCAGCCTTGACCGGCAGGCTGCCGACAACATCCAGTTCTTCACCCGGCTGTTCCCGATCGGCAGTTCCCGGAACATCGACCCGGACGAATACGGTTATTCCCGGCTCCAGCTCCCGAGCAAGATGGCCTATGTCGAACAGAATATCGAACAGGGAATTGTCGAGTATTACGAAGAAGAGGCTTTCTCCGGAATTTATCCTCGCCGGGTCGGTACGATCAGCAGCGTGCGGAGCGAGGAGAAAACCGGCGAAGACGGAGATCCGTTTACGATCTACTACTTCAAGGATTCGGAGATCCCGTTCGATCCGAATGACTACGAGCTGCCCGGACTGGTCAAGCAGGTGACGTTCCAGAGCGGGGAGTTGAATGGCCGCGATTTCGAGGTGAACTACGATTCCCGTAAACAGGAGTTCGAGATCATCACGCAATGGCCGTATGATGACGATACGCAGCTTCCCGGAGGAGTGCTCATCCCGAAGGAGGGTGACTCGTATATTCTGTGGAACATCAAGATGCCGGCCGAGTATTATCCGCTGGCCGAGAAGGAGTATGCCGAGGCTGTCGATGTCTATATGCAGAAGCATAACAAAGACCGCTTCGTGTATAAAGGCGGAACGGACTACGTCGATCTTGAGAAGCGTGCTTTGAATATCGACATCGGCCAGCGGGTCCGGCTCGAAAGTGCAAAGTATTTTCCGGCTACCGGCTTCCGGTCGAGCCGTATCACGTCGATCACGCAGAACATCCTGCGGCCGACAGAGATGGATCTCGAGATAAGCGATGTGCTGGGCAAGGGCTATCGGAATAAGGTCGACGACGAGCTGTCGGAGATCAGGCACTATGCGCAGACCGCCTCCTCGGCGCTGCCCGATATCGTCCGGAGCTGGGAGAGTACGCCGGCCAGTGACTTCAACCTCTTCTCGTCGAAGCGCTCGATGAAGGAGTTTCTCAACAAGCGATCGAACGACACGGCGCAGGGCTTGATCACCTTCGAGCAGGGACTTCGAATCGGCGGATTCAAGTCCGGCTCAACCGGAGGAAACATCGATGCGCAGGGCAATGCGGAGCTGTTGTCGGTCGTTGTCCGCAACCTATTGCGTAGCGTGTCGTTCGAGGATGGGATGACGGGATCCGGGTGGCAGCTATGGCTGAACGAACTCGGAATCTCGAATCTGACGATCGACCGACTGACGGTTCGCCAGACGATGAGTGTACTGGAGATGCTTGTCGAGAAGGTCCGAGCTGTCGGCGGGCAGATGATCGTTTCGGCAGCCAGCGGAAAGATTGCGAGCGTCGATATGGATCAGACCGGGGAGAACTACCGGTTGACCTTTGAGATGGGCTGCCCGTTCGTCGCCGGCGACCTGATCAGGTGTTCCGTGACGAACGGAATCACCCCGAAGGCGTACTGGGTTGAAGTGGCGTCGGTCGATGGCGGTATTGCTACGGTGGCCGTGTCGGAGTTCGAGGGAGCGCTGCCGGCGGTGGGCGACGAAGTCGTCCTGATGGGCAGTGTCGACAATTCCTTGCGTCAGGGTGTGATTTCGATCTCGGCAACAGAAGACGGCCAGCCGCGCATCGATGTGTTGAATGGGGTGTCTGGGAAAACCCTCGCGGGATGTCTGCACGCCCGGTTGGGAAATCTCGACGGGATCTCCGACAGCTGGTTCCCGGCCGACGGGCAACCCCATGGCTATGGCCTTTATGCAGACAACGCCTTCTTGCGGGGACATTTCCTGCTGACAACCGGCGAGGATGTGGCCACGAAGTTCGAGGTCATGGAGAATACGATCCGGACGAGTATCGAGTCGGTGCGAAATGATTTCACGACCGGCGAGAGCTTCCTAAACAACCCGAACTTCGGCGACGGGATGCGCTATTGGGATACGAACAACGACATCCGGTTCTTCACGCTGGGCGGGAAGTATTTGTGGCTGAATTCGGCTCCCTACTCGACCAAGGGGACATACGCGGCCGTTGAGGAACATGACGGCCGGACGGTGATGTGCATCAACAACAACTACATCCTGCAGCGCGGCGCAGACTTCAAAACTCGGCCCTCATACGAGGCCGGGCTGGACGGCTTACTGAAGGCCAAGCCGGTGTTCCTGACATTCTTCTACCGCTGCCTCGAATCTGGCACGCTCGATATTGTGTTCGATGGGGTCGATCAGACGGGATTCCAGTATTTCGAGGAGTTCCACATTTCGCAAGAGGTTGAGGCTGGTGATGGGTACCGGACGTTTGAGGGCAGCGGTCTTTGGAACGGTACCGGCGATTTCAAGTTGACGTTTACCGGGAAGATGTACCTCTACATGCTGATGCTTTCGCTCGACCATATCGAAGACTTCGTCTACTCTCACAAGACGCTGTTCGAGCAGACGGATCTGCTGGTGAAGATCGCCACCGAGTCGTTTGACAAAGACGGCAATCTGATCAATACCACCGGGCTGATTAGCAAACAGGATGTGACGGGGCTGTTCGCCATCGACGGTGACGGGACCCTGAAATCGTTTGTCGGCGCCTCAACGGATGGGGTGTTCATTAAAGCGGGTAGCATCAAGCTCGAGGGCCTTGTCACGGCGAACGAGAACTTCAAGGTGCTCGAGGATGGATCCGTCGAGGCGAAGAACGGCGTTTTTCGAGGCAAAATCGAAGCGACGAGCGGGACGATCGGAGGATTCGAGATCGGCCAGAACCGCATAGGCGCTACCGCTTCGCAGAGCGGTGGTGGCGGTAGCTTGGCAATCTACAATGATTTCTTCCGGGTCGGCGGTGATAACGGCTACGTCATGTTCGGCGATGATGTGATCCCCGCGTCTTCCGGCGGAGCATTCAGCGCAGCGGGGCGAATCGTCAACAACAAAAAGAACAACCTCGGAATTTACGGATTTGACAATGCGAACTATGGCCTGTTCATCGATGTGTCGGGGGCGACGAAAAACTACGGCATTCAGAGCAACGCACCTCTGATGGCCCCGGCGTTCATCAACACGGAGGCGGAACTGCTCACGTTTGGGTCTGGAAGCTATTCTGTAGACTTCTCACAACACAACGTCATCCTGCTTTACTACAACGACCCCAACTACGGGAAAGTGGAGGTCACGTTACCGACAGAGACGTCTGTGGCAAGCAGTTTCGGTGTTGTGTCGCTTCCGGACAATTTTGCGGCCATCGTAACCTTCCGTGTTCGGCCGGGGTCGAAAAACATTGTTCTGAAGGGAATCTACGACCATAATGAAAATATGATAAACTACGAACTGGCGTCCGGAGATTCGATTCAGGTTCTGATCTCGAAGATCGACGGCTTCAGATACCAGATATTGAACCATAGCAATTAACAACAGATGAAAACGATCAACCTTAAAGAATTCGATGTCTTTACAGACATCACGAAGAAGCAGCGGGTGCGATGCGATGTACGGAAGTCGGTTGCCAATATGCTGTACAACCAGATGCATGGTATCGAGGCGCTCAACTTGGCACTGATGATCTATAAAAGCGAAGGGAAGCTGGTCGTAAGTGACGATGATCTGCGGACGCTGCAGCTGGCGTTTGAGCAGTTCGGAACCCCGGCACTGATCGAGGCGCTTGCGGCTCAAATCAAGGAACTCAATACTCCCACCGATAAAACTGAATAACTATGGCAATGACTGACGAAGAGAAACAGCAGATCAAACAGGAGGTCCTCGCTGAGATCGAGTCTTCCTCCATTGGCGTAACAGAACTGGAAGAGGTATCCTCTCTTTCCGGAGTCAACTCACTGCCGGCCATGTCGGGCGCGAAGGTCGTGCGTGTGCCGATCTCTTTGCTGTCGAAGCCGGCTGAAGATGCTGCGGCCTCCGTTAACAAATTGATCGAGCAGGCGGATTCGAAGTTCAAGGAGCTCGATTCGCTGACGGATTCAACGAAGAGTGCGGCAGAGTCGGCCTCGAAAGCAGCAGCAACGGCGGAGGCTGTGACGAAGACGGTGACGGAAGCGTTGAACAGCCTGAATGGCGTCGCCGGGGAACTGCGCGGGACCGTTGTCAATGTGAACCGCGTGCTGAACACGACATCGTCATACGAAGATGTGGTCGCTGCGGCAAACGCCTTGGTAGCGGCTGGGATTACGGCGGCCCAGCAGGATGGCGTCGTGCTGATTTTCCGAACGGCGAAGGGCTGGACGTGTAAGCAGTTCACCGGAGACCCGACCTCCCAATTCACGACGGCCGCCAATTGGCGGAGCTTTGGAGGCGGTTCCGGAAGTGGCAGCGGGTTTTACAACGTCACGCTTGAGCAGCCTCTGGCCGAGGGATTCTACACGCTTGAGACAGCGGTTGCAGCCTTGGCAAACGCGGAGGTTGAAGACGACGGCAAGCGAGGCATGATCATCACGTTCGAAGCTGCGGCCGGAGATTGGCGCGAATATCGCTTCACGGCGACGAGCATTGACTCATTCCTCACACCTGCAGGATGGGAGGAATACGGCGCCAAGGGTGCGGTCAAACAAGTGACCTTCAATGGCGAGAAGCTGACTCCGGATCCGACCGGCAATATCTCGCTGAACGTCGATGTGCCGGAGACCGATGAGACGCTCGATCCGGAGAGTACGAACCCGATTCAGAACGCGGCGGTAGCGGCAGCGATCGACCGGATCGAGGCGAATACCGTGTTCTCGATGGGCGCCGAGGTGAGTGATGACGAGAGCACGGTTCGGCTGACTCTGAATAACAAGAGCGGGGCCGAAATTGCCTCGGTTGACATCCCGGCCGGAAGCGGAGGCGGAGGTGGTGATGCGTCCGCCACGAAGATCGTCCTTAATGCATCCGTAGACAAGGCGATTGTCAAGGAGGGCGATTCAGCCCGGCTCACGTATACGTATGACCACCAGTATAGCGCCGGCGATGAGAAGGGCGAATCCACGGGCCAGAAGGCGACGATCACGCTCACACTGCTCCGCGGCTCTGCGACGTTGTACACGCAGAGCATTCAGAACGTCGGCAAAGGAAGCTATACCTTTGACCTCGGGCCATACCTGGCTGTAGGTACCACGGACATCTACGTGAAGGCCACGACTACCGATCCGGCTTCTGGCCGGCAACAGACCAAGCAGGGCTATGTGAGTGTTCGAGTGGTGACGCTGTCTCTGTCGAGCAGCTATAATCTCGCGTCGTCGATTGCCTCCGGCGGATATGCGGCCAGCGATACGGTGACCATCCCGTTCGCGGTCAGCGGCTCGGGAACGAAGATCGTCACGATGTATCTGGATGGCGTCCAGAAGGACAGTCGGGAGGTGAGCAAATCCGGTACCACCAACGGCAGCTTCTCTATTTCGATGATCGGGCTTGCTGCCGGGCGCCACACGGTACAGATGGTTGCGGAAATGGAGGCAGACGAATCGCTGACGCTGAAGTCGGAGAGCGTCTACATCGATTTCCTGAAGGCGGGTTCATCAGCTCCCTTCATCGGAACGATGATGCGCTTTGCCGATGGCCGGATCTTCTCCTCGGCCGAATATCGCACCCCGCGCATTTCCGTTGGGCAGTATGAGCAGTTGTCGTTCGAGTTCGTGGTGTACGACCCTGCCACGACCCCCGCGACAATGTCCGTTTACCGGGATGACGCGAAGACACAGACGGTAAGCGTTCCCCGCACGGTTCAGCAGTATGTGAATCGCTTTACGGAGCAAGAACAGGTCGAAATGATGTTCCTGTGCGGTTCTACATCGTACCTGTTCAACGTTGACGTCACCGCCTCGGATATTGATATCTCGGAGGCAACGGACGCTCTTACGCTGAAGCTGTCGGCCGCCGGCCGAAGCAACACCGAATCGAATCCGGCTGAATGGAGCTACGGTGACGTTCGAACGACGTTTGAAGGGTTTGACTGGAATAGCTCGGGATGGACGGGAGAGACACTGAAGATGATGAATGGGGCCTCGATCGAGATCGGGTTCCGGCCGTTCGCGGCAGATGCTGCGACCACCGGTGCCACCTACGAATTCGAGCTGAACTGCTCGAACGTCACCGAGCGTGAAGGCGAGATCCTCTCCTGCTTGGCCAACGGTATCGGGTTCCGCATGACGACGCAGGATGCCTCGATGACTGCTTCCGCCGGGACGTCGGTGAGCACGAAGTTCGCGGCCGACATGGATCTGCATATCGGCTTCGTCGTGCAGCAGAAGAACGGCACTCGTCTGATGGAGCTTTACGTGAACGGTATCCGCTGCGGAGCCAAGCAGTACGCCACTTCGGAGAGCTTCCTGCAGGAGACGCCGGCGACGATCTCGGTTCGGTCCGATGCGGCCGATGTCGAGCTGCGCTCGATTCGTGTGTATGAGAAGGCGCTGACGGACGACGAGATGCTGTCGAACTTCATCGTCGACCGGACGACTACCGATGAGATGGTGTCGCTGTTCGAGAACAACGAGGTGATGGATGACGAGGGTCTGTCCGTTGATATCGAGAAGCTCCGCGCCAAAGGGAAAAGCGTCATCCGGATCGTTGGCGACGTGGATCTGGTCAATCAGACGAACAACAAGAAGTTCGAGGTGCCGGTCGACGTCTACTTCTACTCGGCCTACGGTCCCGAATATGACTTCATCGCCCAAGGAGTCGGCCTGCGCATACAGGGTACGTCCTCAACAACTTACCCCCGCAAGAATTATCGGCTCTATTTCGATCGGGCGGATAAGTACGGAACCACGCTGACAGTGAATGGATCTCCCGTCCCAGACTTGAGCTACTCGTTCAAGCCAGGTGCGCGACCGGTCAAGATATTCTGCCTGAAGGCGGACTTCTCCGATTCTTCATCGACGCACAACACAGGAGCGGTGCGGCTGGTGAATGATGTCTGGAAGAAGTGCGGATTCCTGACGCCCCCGCAGGCTGCCTACGAAGGGGAATACGACGTACGGATTGGTGTCGATGGATTCCCGTGTGATGGGTTCTACGATGAGGATGGGAGCGGCACGAACGGATATCTCGGCAAGTTCAACTTCAACAACGAGAAGTCCGAAAGCCATCAGGTGTACGGTTTCGAAGGTATCGAGGGGTTCAACGATGAAGAGGCGCTGGCCGGCGGCCGCAACAAGTGTATCTGTCTCGAGTTTCTGAATAACAGCAAACCGTTGTGTTTGTTTGCAACGGACGATATGTCGGAGTTCGACGATGCACTGGAATTCCGCTACAAGGCCGACACAGTATGGGCGGATGCGCATGAGGAAGACCGTGCGGCTGTGCAGCGGTTGTGGAGTTGGGTCTATGCTTGCAAGGATGACCCGGAGCGCTTTGCGGCAGAGGTGTCGCAGTATTTCGATGTCAATTCGCTGTGCGCATGGTACCTGTTCACCGATTACTTCATGGCTGTGGACCAGCGGGCCAAGAACATGATGCTTGCCACCTGGGATGGACTGAAGTGGTATTTCCTGCCTTACGACGCCGACACAATCCTCGGCGGCCGTAACGATGCTATGCTGGCCTACGACTATACGATCACCGAGGAGACCTACGACGACAGCATCGGGTCCTACGCCTTCGCCGGACACGACAGCGTGCTGTGGAAGCTCGTGCGGGAGGCTTTGTCCGACAAGCTGATGGAGACGGCAGCTACGATCCGCTCGAACATGAGCACGGAGTCGGTGCTGGAGATGTTCAACGTCGAGCAGATGGGAAACTGGTCGGAGCGTATCTACAACAAGGACGGCTACTTCAAGTATATCCAGCCCCTGATCGAAGGTGTCCAGACAACCGAGGGAACGAAGTTCTATGACTATCTCTACGCTCTGCAGGGCAGTCGTTATGCTCACCGTGTTTTCACGATCAAGAACCGATTTGCGCTGCTCGATGCGATGTACGTCGCCGGAACCTATCGCTCGGACAGCTTCACGGCCTACTTCGGCTATGCTTTCAGCGGGGACAACCGGAAGATCAAAATCACGTCCAGCGAGCGATACTACTTTGGCTATGGCTATACCAGTGGCACCCCTCATCAGAGCGCCGTGCTCGCACCCGAAGCCGGGAGTCAGATCTTTCTGACGCTCGACACGGACCTCATCGTCAACGACCCGCAGTACATTTACGGAGCGAGCCGCATTCGGGAACTTGACCTCACGGACGTGAGCCATGCGCTGCTGCAGACCCTCAACCTGAATAACTGCACCGCACTGCGAGTTCTCGATGTGAGCTGCTCGGCCGGGCAGAGTACGCTGAATGCTCTGCTGGTCGCCGGCTGCAAGAACCTCCGCAGCCTCAACATGAGCGGGCTGCAGTCGCCCAGCTTCACGGCGCTCGATCTGAGTGCCAACAGCAAGCTCGAGACGTTCAGGGCCTCGAGGAGCGCTCTCACGGGCGTGACATTCGCCCAGGGCTCACCTCTCGCTTCTGTTGTCCTGCCGGCTACGATTCAGACGCTCGAGCTGTGCTATCTGGCCAAGCTGAGCAACGCCGGGCTCACGCTGGAGGGGACGTCGAACATTACGCGACTGGTTGTTGACGGTTGCGCATTGATCGACTGGAAGCAGCTATATGACCGATGCGCCAACGTGAAGTATCTGCGCGTCACAGGCGTGAATATGGAAGGAGACGGGGCTCTTCTGCGTAACCTGCTGTCGGTAGGCGGCGTCGATGAGGCCGGAGGTAACACCCCGACGTGTCGGCTCGTGGGAACCTACAGGCTGACGAACTATCTCGAGGACGCTCTCTACGAGGAGCTGCGCGAGCATTTCCCGGAACTGAACATCATCCAGCCTGAGTGGACGTGTATCGAGTTCGATGATTCCGTGCTCGACGGGCATAATATATCGAATCTCGACAATCACACAGGCTATGCCTACGACAATGACTACGCGCCCAGTGCTCATATCTCGAGAATCCTCGCCCAGCGCCATCGGGTTTTGGGAAAGAAGACGGCGGAGGGTGAGGTGACGATCTGTCAGCTCCACGACGAGAACTCGAACTACTATGCGGATGCGGAGGACCCGGCGTTGGCAACCCCGGCGGTTCTTACCGGAGCCGAGGGCAACGTCTGGATGTTCGAGCCGCACTACTGGTACAAGGGCGTAAACGACCTGCTGAATCAAAAGAAATACTCGTTCTTCAGTTCGAACGCGGAGTGCCCTGTTGTCGATGGTCAGTACATCAAGCTCGAGAAGGACGACCTCGAGGTCGTTGAAGGTATGGCGATTCGGATCGGCGAAGAGTATGAGACACTGGAAGAGGCGGCGACGGCCGTGCCGGCAGATTCATATTGCGCTGTCGACATTCCGGCCGGCGGATATCGTCAAGCCCGATTCCCGTCGCTTTCGTCGGCGGCTTACGGTGGCGTCTGGCTGGACTCTGCGGGAAGAATTCTCGGCAGAATGCGAGCGACCTCAAGTGCCGGTATCCTGAACGGGATGTACCTCTTCGCTCCCATACCGGAAGGTGCGGTTAGACTGGCCTTCACGATTGTCAATGCAGCAGATTTCGACTATGTCCTGTTTACGACAAGCGACAAGGTTGAGGCGATCGAGCCTGACTGGTGTGAGCATACGGAATGTCTTACAGCGGTATATGAGGCCTTGCTTCAGGATGACCTCGTGAAGTCTGTTTCCGGAGAGATCAGTACCGGATCCGTCTCGCAGGGCGACCTCATGATCTATGCGTCAAACTCCGGCCCCGGGTTTCAGTTGGTCGATTGGGACATGCATAAAGACGTCGCTAACCTGTTCTACGCGAAATACGGAACTCGAGATTCGCAGGGACAATGTGGATACGGCCAGAGCTCTTATACGAAGCGGAGTGGGTTGACGAATCTGTTGGGAATGCGGGATACGATCAACCCGGAAAACAAGACCTCAGGAGCCTATTATTACGAGGGTGATACGCTGAAGGACATTCTGTCGACCAACGTCATGGGCTACGAGTGTTGGCAGGGAAACAAGTGTGAGTGGCTCGGTTACGTGACGCTCAACAAGGAGAAGGCGAATGGTCGCTGGAGCATCGAAACGCCCGGGCGCCCCCCGCGCGAAGTGCAAGGTATTGCTGTTTTTACCGAGTATTGGCCGGCGAATATGGTGCACGGGCGTTACATGGATGTCATCGCCGCTCGAGGCGGCGGATCTGAAACGTCCGGGTATTACGACTGGCAAAATATATCAGGATCCACCGCCCGTGTGGTCTATCGGTCGTACAGCAGTGCGTACGCGAATGGCGGCGTGTCGTTCGCGCACACGAGCTACGATTCGTCGTACACGAGCGCGTACATCGGGTCTCGGCTCGCCTTCAGAGGGCAAATCGTCAAAGCGACGAGCGTCAGCGAGTATAAAGCGTCACCCAGCGTCGAATGACGCTGGGTATGAAAAGTGGCGTAAGCCACTCGAAAATTTTTTTGAAAATGCCAAAAACGGGTTTGTGATGAAGATTTTACTATTTTTGTGTTCACAAAGGTGGATTCCCCCGTAAGCCCGTGTGGTCTATCGGTCGAACAACAATGCGAACGCGAATGGCGGCGTGTCGTACGCGAACACGAACAACGATTCGTCGAACACGAACGCGAACATCGGGTCTCGGCTCGCAAACAATGAAAGGACGCAAGGATTCGGAAGTTGGCCTACTGCACAGGAACGGGTTTCCCCTCGCAGCGCCAAGGGGGATGAGCCTCGCCAGCAGCGGCCAAGGCCGGAAAGGCGAAATACACAGCGTCGGGTAGAGTTTGGTAGGGTCCTCGGATCTCGAAGAAGTCAGGCCCAAGGAATTGAAGGCATCATGCTATGCGAAGAGACGGACACGTTATCGAGGAGATAGTCTCGGTGGAGAATATGGAGGCATCGTTCAAAGCGGTGCTTCGAGGCAAACATCGAAAGACGAGTCGTGTCGGCCGGCTCTTGATCGCCAATAAAGATGCCGTGATTGCCGAATTGCAACGGCGGATCTCGGACGGATCCTACCGGGTAAGCGGCTATCGGGAAATGCACATTGTGGAAGCCGGGAAATCAAGAACGATTCAGGTGGTTCCCCTGAAGGACCGGATCGCAGTAAACGCGATTATGAGGGTGGTCGATGAACACCTGCACAAGCGATTCATTCGAACAACCTCTGCGTCGATTCGCAATCGAGGAATGCACGATCTTCTCGAATATATCCGCCGGGATATCTCCGAAGACCCAGACGGAACTCGTTTCTGCTATGCGTTCGACGTGCGGAAGTTCTACGAGAGCGTGGATCAGCAGGTGGCTGTGGATGCCGTTCACCACGTGTTCAAAGATCGCCTGCTGCTTGGTATGCTCGAAGGGTTCATTCATCTGATGCCTCACGGCTTGAGCATGGGACTTCGTTCGTCGCAAGGGCTGGCAAACTTGGTGCTGTCGATCCATCTCGATCACGTTTTGAAGGATCGATATGGTGTTCGTCACTTCTACCGATATTGCGATGACGGCCGCATATTGGCCGGGACGAAAAAGGAGTTGTGGCGTGTGCGGGATGCCGTCCACCAGTGCATTGAATCGATCGGATTGGAGGTGAAGCCGAACGATCGGATCTTCCCGATTGAAGAGGGCATTGACTTCCTCGGCTATGTGATCTATCCTGATCACGTCGGGCTTCGCAAGCGAAACAAGCAGACATTCGCGCGAAAGATACACAAGCTCGAGAGCAGGACCCGGAAGCGTGAACTGATCGCATCTTTTTATGGGATGACGAAACACGCAGATTGTCGAAGGCTTTTCAAACAACTAACAGGTATAGATATGAAAAACTTTAAGGATTTGGGTGTCAGCTACACGCCTGCAGATGGAAAGAAACGCTTTAAAGGTGCGGTGATTTCCATTCGAGAACTGGTGAATACCCCCCATTGTTGTCCATGACTTCGAAACAGGCATCAAGACGGAACAGGGCGACGACCGATGTATTGTCCAAGTCGAGCTGAACGGCGAGATGCGTAAGTTCTTTACTAATTCTGAAGAGATGAAGAACATCCTTCAGCAGATACGCGAGATGCCGGACGGGTTTCCTTTTGAGACGACAATCAAATCGGAACGCTTCGGCGTGAACAAAACGAAGTATATATTCACCTGATAACATGAGAGTCCAAGGAAGTTCAGAAGTCGCACCTATCGAGTGCGTCCATCCGCGGAAGAACCGGTGGCGAATCCGATGGGATGTCCGAAATGAAGAGGACGGCTCGACCACATACGAAGAGGCTGAGTTTGACCATCGACCATCGGATGACGAGATCCGCTCAACCATCATCGCGGCGTACAACCGTCAGGTTGACGAGGCAATTCTTTCCGGATTTCAGTGGGAAGGAGCCCAGGTGTGGTTGACGAGTGAAAACCAGTTCAACTACAAAGCGGCGTTCGATCTGGCTGTCCAGACGAACGGGGCGAACCTCCCGGTCGTGTTCAAGCTCGGGACCGATGAAAAGCCGGAGTACCGAGAGTTCTCGACCGTTGAGGATCTGAAAGCCTTTTACACGGCCGCGCTGTCTCACGTTCAGCATGAGCTGGCCAAAGGCTGGGAAGCCAAGGATGCGATCGATATCGAGCGATACCACATTTAAGGAGACCCTCTCGGGGGAAGGGTAAAAAAGAAATCCCCCGGCCTGTTAGTAGTCCTCTTACCTACGTACTAACACAAAGGCGCCTAACCGCACGACCGGGGGAATACCCACAATCGCGGTTGGGCGTTTTTTTGTGTTGTAGAGTACGTAAGTAAGAGGATGTGCAAAGATACGGATTTTAATTGAAAAGCAAAATGAGAACACCGATTTCCTATTACGGCGGCAAGCAGACAATGCTCAAACACATCATGCCGCTGATACCTGCTCACAAGATCTACACGGAGGCATTCTGCGGAGGCGCCGCAGTGCTATTCGCCAAGCGGCCGGCCGAGGCCGAGGTGATCAACGATATCAACATGGAGCTAACGAATTTTTACTGGATGGCAAAGGTCTGTTACCCGGAATTGAAGGAACGAATCGAGAAGACGCTGCACAGCCGGGATGTTCACGCCCATGCTGGACACATCAACAGCTACCCGCAGTTTTTCACGCCAGTCGAACGTGCATGGGCCGTCTGGGCGCTCTGCAAGATGTCGTTCGCCTCAATGATGGACGGGACGTTCGGGTACGACTTTGGGGGTATGATGCCCAAGAAGCTGCGCAATGCGAAGGATGAGTTTACGGAGCAGCTATGTACTCGACTCGAACGAGTGACGATTGAGAACCGCAATGCGCTCGATGTTATCGCCTGCTACGATGCGCCGGAGGCCTTTCACTTCGTCGATCCTCCCTACGTGAACTCGGATTGCGGTCACTACGAAGACACGTTCAACGAGCAGAATATGGAGCAACTCCTTCGTCTACTCGAGACAGTGAAGGGAAAGTTTATGCTGACGATGTTTCCTTTCGATATGATCGACCGATACGCCCAACGCAACGGGTGGGTCATCCACCGCATCGAGCGGACCATCAGTGCCTCGAAATCGAGTCGTCGTCGACAGGAGGAGTGGATGGTTTGCAATTACGAGGAGCGAGCGCAGGGATCGCTGTTTTTGTGACAAAAAAATACCGTTCGAACATCGTTTGGTTGTTGTTCGAACGGTATTTTTGCGTGTGTGCGAAATTTTCGTCGCATTTCGTTTTGACCATGCTTTACGCCAACTTGGTCGCATTTCGTTTTTGATCTCGTCGCATTTCGTTTTGCCGATTATAGATTTTACGCCGCCCGCTGCCCCCCCCCTCGGGGCGGCCCGCTGAACAGCGCAGGTTCCTTGTTGTGGGTGAACGGGGCGTTGGTTTCCGAGGACGGATAAACGCGCCGGAGACCTCCTTGGAGTCGTTTCCGCCGTGCTGTTAGTCTTTTTCTGCCGGGGTGCCGCGGCATCCGATGCCCGAATCTCCTGCGTCAGCCGAGCTCGGTAAGGATCTGCTGCACGACGCTCTCGTCGGCATCGGTCAGGGTGTATTCGGGAACGCCGGCGCACCCGCCCATCGAGACCTGCGGATTGCGGAAGCGCATGCCGCTTTCGCGTTCCCGGCGGGCGCTGAAATGCAGGGCGTCGACCCCTGTGGCGGCCAGCAGTCGGGCGTTCGACGGACCGACGCCGCTCCCCGCCATGACCTCGATGCGTCCGGCCGCCTGCGCCGCCAGCGCACGCAGCGTTCCGATGCCCTCCTGCGCCGTGTTGCGGCCTCCGGAGGTGAGCACCCGGCGGCATCCGGTGCGGATGACCGCTTCGAGCGCCTGCCGGGAATCGCGCGTCATGTCGAACGCCCGGTGAAACGTCACCTCCATCCCCTCGGCCTCGCGCACGAGCTGCGCCGTGCGCGTCTCGTCCACCTCTCCGGCCGGTGTCAGCAGTCCGAAAACCACCCCGTCGGCTCCGTATTCGCGGGCGAGGCGGATCTCTTCGGCCATCAGCGCCACCTCGTCGTCGGTGTAGAGAAAATCTCCGCCCCGGGGGCGTATCATCACGCTCAGCCGCAGGCCCGGCAGGCTCCGGGCATAGCGGATCAGTCCGGCGGAAGGGGTCGTGCCGCCTTCGAGGGGAGCGGCGCAGAGTTCGATGCGCTCAACGCCCGTCCGCCGGGCGATGTCGCATGCATTGCGGGTATAGGTGCAGAGTTCAGTCGTCATCATCCGGTTATAATTGGTGTATGGTGTGCAGGAAACGGTCGCCCAGGCCGATCGTGTAACCGTGGGATTCGAACACGACGCGGTTGAACGTGTCGCCGACGATAAACACCGGAAGCGGAACGTTCCCCGGCAGATGCATCGCGTCGAGGATCTGTCTGCGGACGGAGCCGTCGCGGTCGATGCCGAACGTGACGGTTTGCGGCAGCGAGGCAGCGGGTGACGCCGCGTATTTCGCGTATGCCGTTTCATCGGGGAAGAGCAGGATGATCGAACGGCCCCATTGCTCCAGTTCGGCGGCCTTGGCGGCGATGTCCTTCAGCGCATGATCGGTGGGTTCCTGCCCGACGCCGACCAGTCCGACCACGAAATAGCCGCGTCCCGCGGTGAGCAGCACCGAGGTCTCCCGGCCGGTCCGGGCGTCGATGAATTTCGATTCGGAGTTGAAACTGCCGATCACGCGGACCGCTTCCGAGTTGTCGCGCATCGGTAGATCGGTTTCGGTCGTCCGGTTCGGCCCGATGTTGAGGAACGACACGTTTGCCAGCACGCTGCCGTCGGCCAGGCGGCTGCCCGTTGCGAGCATGTAGTAGCCGGTTTCCAGGTCGGTGGGTGTGTCGAAGCGCGCGCTCCATGGCTCGAAATCGGGGTAGTTCAGCAGCGCGAACGACTGCCCGTCGAAGCGCGAGAGCGTGAAGTGTCTGAAATATTCCGGATCGTCGAGACGCGGAATCGGCTCGTAGCGCAGTTTCAGCCGGCCGGTTTCCAGCTGCCGGTCGTTCGCCGACTCGAAATCGACGGGCACATCCTTTCCGGCGTGGCGGTAGAAGAGGTTCCCGGTCACGGGGTCGATCCACGCCGGAATGCCGAGCGAACGGGCTGCGGCAACGAAAAAGATCTTGCGCGAGGGTTTGTCGGCCGTCCGGCTGCGCCACACGCCTTCGGGCGAGATGGTCGTGGAGACGGTGCAGAGCTCCGGACGCAGCGTCAGGCTGTCGCGGCACCACGCCGCCAGACGCTGCGGGTCACGGCGGAATGCCGCGGCATCGGCCGCCGGGATTTCACGCTGGAGAAACGACCGGTAGGCGGTGAGCATCTCGTTGGCCGCACGCGGAGCCAGCACGGTCGCGGCGTCGGCATCCTTGTCCGTATTATAAAGATGGTCTGCGAGCACCGCCGACGGCGTGTCGCGCAGGTCTTTTTCCGACAGCGTGGCGAGCAGTTGCAGCGCCCGCCCGGTGCATCCTTTCCGGCTCGCTTCGCGCAGGAAATCCATGATCTCGCCGTGATTGCCTCGCGATGCGGTTATGAACCGGGCGATCTGGCCGGGCTTCACTCCGATGGCGCGGGCGAACGAATCGACGGCCGGTTGTGCGGGGAACGTGGCGATATAGGCGTTGCGGATGGAGTCTTCGCGGTTGAAGCGGCGGTCGTTTTCCGCGCGCTGGGCGGCCGTCACCTCCGGCAAATTCGCGCTCTCGGCCGGGGGAACGATGTCGACGGGAAAGGAGAATTCGTCGCCGATCGCATGATCCAGCGCCACCGTCGCCTGCGGCTCCCGCCCGAAAGAGACCTTCCGGATGCCGAACCGCCCGTCGCGGATGGCCGTGACGAGCATGTCGCCCAGTCCTGCCGACAGCGACGCCTGTCCCCGGCCGTCGGTCGTTTTGCGCGACACGGTGAAGAACTCGGCGTAATTGTAAAGTTTGAACTCCACGGTCGCACCCTCCACGGGGCTGCCCGCCGTGTCGGTGACCGTCACGGTGAGCGGAGCGCATGCGGCATAGTTCGAAATCACGTTGATTTCGGTGTAGTTGGCCGTGGTTTTCATCACCTCCTCCGGGCCGTCGTAATAACCGAAGACCTTGGTGTGCATCAGCATCCCGCGGCTGGCCGGGGCGTTGAACCACCCCAGGTCGAGCACCGGTTCCGGCTCGCAGGCCCCGAGGAAATGCCACCGTCCGTCGGCCCAGGCCTCGACCCAGGCGTGGTTGTCGTCGGTGTGCGCCCAGCGGGGCGTGTAGACCTGCCGGGCCGGGATGCCCACCGAGCGCAGCGCAGCGACGAGCAGCGTCGACTCCTCGCCGCAGCGGCCGTGGGCCGTGCGCACGGTGGCCAGCGGCGAACTGGTCCGCGCATCCGACGGCTGGTAGTTGGCCTTTTCGTGACACCAGTGGTTCACTTCGAGGATGGCGTCGTACATCGGCAACCCTTCGACGCGCGGCGCCAGCTGGTCGTGGAACACCCGGCGCGAATCGTCGAGGTTCTCGTTGTTCACCCGCACGGGCAGCACGAAATGCCGGAACAGTTCGTCGGAAACGATGTCTCCCCACGGCATTTCCCGGCGGGTGGCCAGCGCGCTGCGCACGTTTTCCAGATAAAAATCGCCCGGGTAGTCGGTCATGTCCCCCACGGGCATATAGGCATAAAGGAACATCATGGCCTCGCGCTCCTGCCGCGTCATCGGTTCGTCGAATATCCCGAACAGATCGCCCCGGGAAAGCAGTTCCTGTTTGTGACGGAAATCGGTCTCCACGCGCCGCATGAAACCCTCGTTGCCGGCCGGGGAGCACGCCGACAACACGCCCGTGAGCATAAGCAGACCGGCGAATAGCTGTGTCGTTTTTTTCATCGTAAAGTGAGTTCTATGATTCGGTCGGTATCCTCGGGAACATGCTCCAGATTCAGGACGATCCCTTTTCCCCGGAGCGTGTCGAACTTCACCCGCTCGCCGTTGTTCAGGCACCGGGCGCTCTTCACCCGTTGCGCGAGCTGCAGGTACAGCGCATCGTCCTGCAAATCGAGCACATGCACATAGAGTTTGTCGCCCTTGCGCGTCGTTACGCCCCAGTCGTGGGGCGGGATGTCGCCGCCGCGGGTCCCGTAGATGCTTTCGCCGTACCGGGCGAGCCATTCGCCCATCTCCCGCAGCCGTTCGACGGCCGTCGCAGGCAGTTTCCCGTCGGGTTGGGGACCGATGTTGAGCAGCAGGTTCCCGTTGCAGCCCGCAGCCCGCACGAGGTAGTGGATCAGCGTCTTCGACGATTTGTAATCGAGGTCGGTGATCTTGTAGCCCCACATGCCGTTCATCGTCTGGCACGTTTCAAGCGGCAGGCGGCCGATCTCCTGCCCCGAAAGCCCGGCGGTGTTCTCGCCCGGAAGGTCGCGCTCGAAAATCTGGATGTCCTCGCCTTCGAACGGGACCAGGTGGTGGTTGTTACCCACCAGACAGGCCGGCCTGATGGCATGGATATGGTCGTACAGCCCGCGGAGTTTCCAGTCGAAATCCGGGTTCCGGTCCTGGTCCCACACCCCGTCGAACCAGATGGCGCCGACCGGGCCGTAGCCCGTCAGCAGCTCCGTGAGTTGGCGTTTCATAAAGTCGTAGTAACGCTCGTAGCTGATCGCCGTGCCGGGGCGGCCCGTTCCCAGCCCGGTCCTGCCGCGCGGGCAGTCGTCGCGGTACCAGTCGATCAGCGAATAATAGAGGTGCAGCCGGATGTCCTGGCGGGCGCACTCGTCGGAGAGCGCCTTTACAATATCCTGTTTATACGGCGTGGCGTCCACGATGTCGTAATCCGTCTGCGCGGTGTCCCACATCGAGAAGCCGTCGTGGTGGCGCGTCGTGAAGCAGACGTACCCTGCACCCGAGGATTTGATGGCCGAGACCCACTCCGCCGCGTCGAAATCGTGTGGATAGAACGCGTTGGCCAGCTTGGCGTACTCCCGGTAGTTGATGTCCCGGTTGGTCATCGTCCATTCGCCCGAGCCGAGCATGGAGTAAAGTCCCCAGTGGAGGAAAATGCCGAATTTGGCGTCCTGAAACGCCGTCCGGGCTTGCAGGTTTTCAGGCGCCGGGGCATAGGGCGCAGTCGTCTGCGCGGAGGCCGTCCAGCAAACGGCGGCGCAGGCCGCAACGATCCAGCGGTTTTTCATCGTATTTGGTTCGGATTATATACTTTATTCAAAAGTAATACAAATTCGCGACAATTATGCTGCTTTTTCCCGTTTTTTCTTTTCGTTTGTTACAATCGGAGCTTTTTAGCGTCGAAAAAGTTACTTTTTATTGCGATGTTCGGGCGCAACTGTCGGGCTTCCGATCTCCCTTCCGCCCTTCGCTCCCCCGGAAGCAAAATCGCAGGCTCGGATCGCATGTTTCGGGAGTGGCCGCTCTGGGGCTTTCCTATGCGCTGGCCAAGGGCAAACACTTCGCGCGCGAGGAGTTTGTTTCGATGCTGCTCACCTCGGTGAACGACATCGACTCGCGGTTTGAAGGGTCCAAAACCTCCGGCGGGACGATCAATCTCGAAAAATACCGCGGCAAAATGGGTACGGGTTTGACCGATGCCTACCAGTTGCTGATGCAGATCGAAGGAACGCCCTGTCTGAAAGTCAAGACCGGCAAACTGGAGCTTGTCACCCTTACGAAACATTTCGGAGGTTCGGCCAAGGATTTGACCTATATGGGCGTCGAAATCTCGGCGGAAGATATGCAGAAACTCGGCATGGCCGTGGAACCGAAGATGTACAACGGTCAGTTGATGATCAAATGTACGAAGCCGGGAGTTGCGCACATCACCGTGAAGGCGGTGGGCGGCGGCAACAGGCCCGGAACGGGGTCGGTTATGGGCGGCATCGAAATTACCAAGACGTTTGCCGTCATTGCCCGCGAAACGGGTGCTGAAAACGGAGGCTGGTTATAAACGATAGAGTTAAAATACAATGAAAAAATATATTTATTCCCTGTTTGCGGCTGTTTTGTTCCTGTTTTCAGCCGGTTGTTCGAAGGATGACGACGGCTCGAAAAACATTGATTCGGGCGTTGTGGGCGAGTGGCGCCAGACGAAGTGGAGCAACGAGGCATATGCGGATTTCGATGTCTACGTCGAGTTCCTGTCCGACGGGACGTTCAACATCTTCCAGAAGGTGGAAACTCCGACCTTTGTGTGTTATTCCGGCGATTTTGCGGTCAACGGTGCGCAGCTTTCGGGCCGTTACCGCGACGGTGAGCCTTGGGGCGCCAGCTACGCCTTTGAGTTGAGCGGAGACGGAAAAACGCTGACGATGATCAGCCAGACCGATAAGGCCGAGGAGAGCGTCTATACGAGAACTGCCATTCCCGAAGAGGTGCGGAACGCTCCCGAAGTGCGCTCCGCGCTTTCCGGTGCGTTGCTGCGGATTTTCTAATACGACGACGTTGAAGTCCAAAAGCAGCCTGACCATATGGTCAGGCTGCTTTTGCGTTGATTCTGATGGGTGCGAAAAAGGGGACACAGGCCTCCATGACAACGAATACACAAACATTGCAAAATGGCGTATTGGGTGGCTATACTATTGTTTACATTGCCCTCTTTACGCAGGAACAGTTCAAAATCACGCAGGAACGCTAAATCTATTTCATCGAACCGAGTGTTCAGCGACCTAAATTCAGACAGGCGGGAGAGTAGGGAACGGTGTTTGGATGCCGAGCCGTATTTGCCGAGCGTTTCAAGTCTTTCTATTGTTTGTTTTAGATATTCGCCTATGGAACAATTCAGTCGTTTGCTGTTCTGTTCAAAGAGATTTTCAAAGGTTACGGGAATATCCATAATCTCTAAACGTCGGATTTTCTTCTCGTACTCTTTTACTTTGGCTGTTATCTGAAACTGAATATTGTCCCTGTCGGGGCAGTCGTCTGTTACCTTTTGTGCTTCTGCGTCCCAATGTTTAAGCGCAACGGAAACACCCAATCCGACTGCCTTTTTGCGTTTGCCTTGAAAGAATAAAAGGCACAATGGAGAGGTGGAATTTTTATAAATAATTTCTTTGCGGCATATAACTTTGAATGTCATTTGATTACATTGTTATATGCAGTTGGATGTGTAGTTCCCTATGTGGAGCCTAATGTGTACCCTGCACCCTCAAACGGGCTGTTTTTGCCCTGAAAATGCCAAAGAGAAAGGAATGGTATAAACGCAAAAAAGACCGATAATCATTGATTATCAGTCTTTTGCTTTGTACCCCCTCAGGGGGTTGAGGGGGACTAACCTAATAAATTGAATAGTTGTAATTTATCTATACACTTATTTCTTTGGTTACGTTTTTAGTTACGAAAACCGGGAAAGAACGTATTTGTTTGTATTGTCCGGCCGTTGGCCGTTCAATGGCAATTTTTACAGATACAAAGATAATAAAAGTTACTGAAAAAAACTAATATTCTGATAGAGAAAATGAAAATCTGAAAAGAATTGAATAGTCATATTTGATATGAACAAACTCATTATGCTGTAAAGTCATCTTAATTATTTGTTTTTGGGTTGAAATTTTTGTAAATTGA
>ENA-UEQE01000152-UEQE01000152.1-human-gut-metagenome-genome-assembly--contig:-NODE-152-length-55192-cov-16.136533_pt1 | contig 55192 bp, 43 predicted proteins | sample MGYA00242934_ERZ507935 | MGnify/ENA primary metagenome ERZ507935 (study PRJEB26167, sample SAMN06115423) | human gut metagenome | host: Homo sapiens | place: China:Anhui | collected 2015-03-30... | reverse complement strand
TTTTTCCTCACGGGTTGCACGGGCCGGGGCTGTGCTGTATAATAGGGGCGAAAGTTACCATTCCGCCACAGGAGGACATTATGGCAGATTATCAGGAATATCGCCGCCGCATCCTTCACCGGCGCTGGCGCAGGATGTTCATCACCGCTGCGCTGCTCATCCTACTGGTGCTTCTGGCCGCTGTGGGCGTCCTCTGGAAGCGCCTTCACCGCGAGCCAGCCCCCAATACGGCCCAAGGCCCCACCATTCTGCAGCAGGAGTTGACCGGCAGCGAGTGGAACACCATCAGCTACACCCCGGCCCGACGCCTCAGTGTCCAGACCCTCGACAACGGGATGACCGCGATGGATTTCCGCCTCGCCGCCCAGCCTGCCAGCCCTGCCGTGGAGCGGAGCAGCTTTTCGGACGTGAGTTTTTTGGGCGACAGTCTGACGCAGGGGATGCAGCTGTACGACACCGGCCTACCCAACGCGCACTTCTGCGCCTATAAGGGCGTCGGCCCCAATGCCGTCGTCAACAACACCACCTGCCGCCGGGCCGACGGCGAAAAGGAAGTCCCGATGGAGGCGCTGGCCTCCCAGCAGCCCCGGGCACTCTACATCCTGCTGGGTACCAATGTGCTGACCACTGACAGTGATTATACCAGCTTCCTCACCTATTACCGGCTGATGCTGGACATGATCTCGCAGGCACTGCCCAACACGAAAATTTACGTCCAGTCCATCACCCCGGTCCGGCCTGAAGTGAGCAAAAAGTCCCCCGGCCTCTACAAGGAGCGGCTCTGTGAGATAAACGATGCTCTTTCGGCCATCGCGCTGGAAAAGGGCTGTACCTTCCTGAACCTCTGGGAGGCGCTGGCCGACGAGAACGGCGACCTCATCGAGGAATACGCCCAACCGGACGGCTACCATCTGCTGCCCGCCGGGTACGACGCATGGGTGGATTATCTCTGCACCCACACCTGATAGCGATAGAAAGGCCCTCTCAGCGGCGCTGAGGGGGCCTTTTGCTGTCTTAATATCAGAACGCGATGCCGGCGTTGTCGTACAGCCAGCGGAGTGCGAACCAGCCAAAAGCTGCAGAACCCTCGTAGAGGATGCTGTCGTCGAACCGCACCTTGGGGTGGTGCTGGCCGTAGCAGCAGCCCTGCTCCGGGCCGCCTGCGGCGATGAACATGCTCACAGTAGGCACTTCATGGCTCACGAAGGCGAAATCCTCGCTGCCGCCGCCGGGCTTGCCGCCGGTGAGGGCGGTCATGTCCATAGCGCCCTTCCCCAGCAGCTCGGTCATATAGTCCATCGCATTCTCGGCGAGGGGCTTGTCCACCACCATGCAGGGGCAGTAATCGGCGAAGGATACCTCTGCGGTGCAGCGGAAGGCCGCCGCCACGCCCTGCGCGATCTCGGTCATGCGGGTTCGAATGAGTTCGCCGGTCTTATTCTCCGGGTCGGTGGTACGGATGGTCCCCCACATCTGGGCCACATCCGGGATGACATTGGATGCCGCACCAGCCTCAAAGCGGCCGGTGGTCAGCACACCGAAGTCGCCGGGCTTCAGTTCCCGGCTGTTGATCTCCTGCAGGGCGATGTGGATGTGGGCCGCAGCCGTGATGGGGTCGATGCAGTTTTCCGGGGTAGAGCCGTGACCGCCCTTGCCCTTGACTACGATATGGTACTGCTCACAGCTGGCCATCGTGATGCCGCCGCCCGGCACCAGCACCGTACCTACAGGCAGCGGCATTCCGGCCAGCACATGGAACATCACAGCCGCGTCCACATGAGGGTCTTCCAGCAGGCCGCCCGCGATCATATCCGGGGAGCCCTGGAAAATTTCTTCAGCAGGCTGGAATTCCAGCTTGACCGTTCCTTCCAGCTCGTCCTCATGGGCCTTGAGCAGCTTCGCTGCACCCAGCAGCATGGCCGTATGCATATCGTGGCCGCAGCCATGCATCTTGCCGGGGACTTCCGAGCTGAACTCTTCACCCGAGTCCTCGGGGATGGGCAGGGCGTCCATATCGGCACGCAGCAGAATGGTCTTGCCTGGCTTTTTTCCGCCTGCCAGCGCAATGATACCGGCCTTGCCGCAGTCCTTTGGCTCATAGCCCATTTCCGTCAGCGCCTTCTTGACCAGTTCCTTCGTGTGGGGCAGATCGAAGCCCACCTCCGGGTGGCGATGGAGCGTCCGACGCCACTGCTGCAGCTGCGGCTCCAGTGCGCGGGCCTCCTTCAAAAGCTCTTCCGATGTGATATTCATACTCATCCGCTCCTTTGTTTTTGATTCAGAAAAAGCTCTCCCTCGGGAGAGCTTTTTGCTGTGTTATGTTCAGCCCTCGGTGTGACTTCCTTCGGGGTGGTACTTGGCGCAGGTACACTTTTTCCACTTCAGGCCGCTGCCGCAGGGGCAGGGGTCGTTGCGGCCGATCTTGATGACGCGGACAGGCTGGCCCTTGGGTGCGCCCTTTGCGCCGGGTGCGCCGTTGCCAGGCACATAGCCCTCGCCGGTGGGTTTGGCCACCTGCTCACGCTTGGGGGCCTTGCCCGCCTCACGCACCTCGATGGTCAGCAGCATCTTGACGCTGGACTCCCGGATGGAATCGACCATCTGGTCGAACATATCAAAGCCCTCGATACGGTACTCGACGACAGGGTCCTTCTGGCCGTAGCCGCGCAGAACGATGCCCTGACGCAGCTGGTCCATGTTATCAATATGGTCCATCCACTGGCGGTCTACGCACTTGAGCAGGCAGATACGCTCCAGCTCACGCATCAGGGGTGCGCCGTAGCGCTGCTCCTTGTCGTTCAGGACGTCCATGCCGCGCTGATACAGCATATCCGCGATGCTCTCCTGAGAGATGCTGTCGTAGTCAGCGACAGTGTAGTGGAAGTCGGCGTCGGTGGTCAGCCAGCCCAGATAGTGGCGGCGGAGCGCACCGAAGTCCCACTCGTCCTTCACATCGCCTGCGAGGAACTGCTTGCAGCTGGACTCGATGTTCTCCTTCAGCATATTGTGCATCTCAGCGCTGATGTCCTCGCCGTCCAGGACCTTGCGGCGCTGACCATAGATGATCTCGCGCTGCTGGTTCATGACGTCGTCGTATTTCAGAACATTCTTGCGGATCTCGAAGTTCCGGCCCTCGAGCTTCTTTTGGGCAGACTCGATGGTGCTGGTGATCATCCGGTTCTCGATGGGGGTGTCCTCGTCGATGCCCAGAGTACCCATCAGGCCCTGCACGCGGTCTCCGCCGAACAGACGCATCAAATCGTCCTCAAGGCTCAGATAGAAGCGGGATGCACCGGGGTCGCCCTGACGGCCTGCACGGCCACGCAGCTGGTTGTCGATACGGCGGCTCTCGTGGCGCTCAGTGCCGATGATGAACAGACCGCCAGCAGCACGCACCTCTTCAGCCTCCGCTTCGGTCAGGGGCTTGTACTGAGCATACAGCTCATCGAACCGCTTGCGGACAGCCAGAATGTTGGCGTCGGTAGTCTCACCATGGCCGTCGGCCTCGATGAGCAGCAGCTCCACGGCTGCAGGCAGAGCCTCCTCGGGCTTTTCGGGATCCAGCAGCTTCTCGCAGAAGTGCTCCTTGCGCATCTGGGCCTTTGCCATATACTCAGCGTTGCCGCCCAGCATAATATCAGTACCACGGCCAGCCATGTTGGTGGCGATGGTGATAGCGCCCTTCTTACCGGCCTGTGCGACGATCTCTGCCTCACGCTCGTGGTTCTTGGCGTTCAGCACGTTGAAGTCGCGGGTGTACTTCTGCAGCATCTTGGCGAGAGTCTCGCTCTTCTCGACGCTGACAGTACCCACCAGGACCGGCTGGCCGTTCTTGTGGCACTCCATGACCTGCTTGATGACGGCGTTGTATTTACCGTTGATGGTCTTGTAGATGGCATCCGGGTAATCCTTGCGGATGACAGGGCGGTTGGTGGGGACGGTAACGATGTTCAGACCGTAGATCTCGGTAAATTCGGTAGCCTCCGTCTTTGCCGTACCGGTCATACCGGACAGCTTCTTATACATACGGAAGTAGTTCTGGAAGGTGATGGTGGCCAGCGTCTTGCTCTCGGCGGCGATCTTCACGCCCTCCTTGGCCTCGATGGCCTGATGCAGACCCTCGTTGTACCGGCGGCCGATCATCAGACGGCCGGTGAACTCGTCCACGATGATGACCTGACCATCCTTGACCACATAGTCGATATCCCGCTGCATCACGCCGTAGGCCTTGATGGCCTGATCGATGTGGTGGGCAAGGGTCATGTTCTCGGCGGCGGCAAGGTTTTCTACCTTAAAATAGGCCTCGGCCTTTTTGATGCCGGCGGCGGTCAGGGTACAGGTCTTGTGCTTTTCGTCCACAACGTAATCGCCATCGGCCTGCTCGTCGGTGGAGACCTTATCTTCCAGTTCCACCACCACGCTCTTGCGCAGGGTGCGCACAAAGCGGTCCACCTGCGTATACAGGCTGGAGGAGTCCTCGCCGCGGCCGGAGATGATCAAAGGCGTGCGGGCCTCATCGATCAGAATGGAGTCCACCTCGTCCACGATGGCGTAGGCGTGGCCGCGCTGCACCATGTTGGCCTTGTAGGTCACCATGTTGTCGCGCAGGTAGTCAAAGCCGAACTCATTGTTGGTGCCGTAGGTGATATCGGCATTGTAGGCGGCCCGGCGGGCATCGCCGTCCATGCCCTGTACGATCAGGCCAACGGTCAGCCCCAGCCAGCGGTAGAGCTTGCCCATCCACTCGCTGTCGCGCTTGGCCAGATAGTCGTTGACGGTAACAATGTGCACCCCTTCGCCGGTCAGGGCGTTCAGGTAGGCGGGCAGGGTAGCCACAAGGGTCTTGCCCTCACCGGTCTGCATCTCGGCAATATCGCCGCGGTGCAGGGCAATGCCGCCGGCCACCTGTACCGGGAAGTGCTTCATGCCCAGCACGCGCCATGCAGCCTCGCGGCAGACGGCAAAGGCATCCGGCAGGATGTCGTCCAGCGTTTTGCCCTCGGCCAGCTGCTGCTTGAACATGGCAGTCTGCGCCTGTAAGTCGGCATCGGACATGGCCTGATACTTGGGCTCCAGTGCCAGCACCTGTTTGGTGATGGGGTTCACCTTTTTCAGCTCCCGGTCAGAGAAGCTGCCAAAAAGTTTTTCAACAAGGGACATAGGTCACACCTCATAAATCTTAAAAATCGGGCTGTGATGCGCCCGGAATCGCGCATAACAATACAAGTATATGATACACCAAAGCGGCAGACACGTCAAATCTGCAAGGCTATTTTAGCCCGTTTTTACATGAACTTTCTGTAAAAAGATGCTGCAAGCCGTTCACAGATCCCCGATCTCCCGGCAGCACACTTTATTTTCGCCCTATCGCTTTGGGGAGAATCGTGGTAGAATAGAGCTATCAACATTTCAGGAGGGTACCTCATGCTCAAACGACTGCGCACTGCGCACCCGCTCGTATTCTGTGTTCTGGCCGAAGTGGTCTTTCTGGCAAGCCTGTTTGTCACCGACCTGATCTTTACCATTGTGCTGGTGCTGTTCCGGGCAGATTTTTCTGCACTGGATACATACCTCTACAGCACCCTGCAGGAGCTGGTGGGCGCATTGGTGGCGGTGCTGTTTCTGGTACGGACAGACCGTGCCGGGCTGCTGCGCCGCCGCGGCAGCGGCTTTTTCAATGGCCTGCTGGTGGGTATGTACCCGCTGGTATTCATCGGCTACAACACCTTTGGTTCGCTGCTGCTGGGCCGGCCGGAGAATGGCACGCTGCAGCCCGCTGTGCGCATCTGCACCTTTCTGGCCAACATGGCCATGGTGGGTGTGGCGGAAGAGTTCATCTTCCGGGGCGTCATCGCCCAGACCCTGTTGGAACACTTCGGCACCAGCCGTGCCGGTGTGTGGAAGGCCTGTCTGCTGTCCGGCGTGCTGTTTGGTGCGGCGCACCTGACCAATATTCTGGGCTCGGCACCTTTCGGCGTGCTGATGCAGTGCGTGTTTGCGGCTTCGCTGGGCACGCTGTTTGCCGCAGTCTACTTCCGCACCGGCAACCTCTGGGTGACGGTGTTCCTGCACGGCGCAATGGACATCTCCTCCATGCTCATCGGCGGGCTGTACGGCACCACCACGGTGGCCGAAGCCGTGAGCGGCTACGATGCCTCCATGCTTCTGTCGGTGCTGCTGTACCTGATCCCCACCGTGTTTCTGCTGCGCAAAAAGAAGCTGCCGGAGGTGCAGCTGTACTGGGGCGGTATTGTAAAAAATTAAGGCTTGCGGACAAAAATCTTCTTGCAATCTGCCGGGCAATCTGGTATACTGTATCTGTTACCGTGGTACGGGGCTGGGAGTATGCCCGCTTTTGGGAGAACCGTTTCCCGCCGCTGTGCCATAGGCAGATAAATTACTTGAAAGAGGTACTGTATTATGAATAAGCAGGAAGTTATGGCCAAAGTCGCTCTGACCGAGAAGGACACTGGCTCCCCCGAGGTTCAGGTCGCTCTGCTGACCGCTCACATCAACGAGCTGAACGAGCACCTGAAGAAGAACCCTAACGATCACCACAGCCGCCGCGGTCTGCTGAAGATGGTTGGCCGTCGCCGCAATCTGCTGGCTTATCTCCAGAAGAAGGACATCGAGCGTTACCGTGCTCTGATCGCAACTCTGGGTCTGCGTAAGTAATTTTAACGGAGGGCAGGTACCGCAAAGGTACCTGCCCTTTGCTTTATGTATAACTCCATGTATCCCATGCGCACAAAATAGCGGTGGCAGCGTATTGCAGCAGTAAATCGAACGCCCGTGCCTGCGGGCAGGGACGCTGGATTTATTGCTATAATGCGCACGCCACGGCTTTTTGGATAGAACGATCCGAAAAACAAGGAGGCAGAAACAATGGCAATCGAATTTGGTTCCCGCAAAGAGACCTTTGACAACTTCAAGGTCTACGAAACCATGCTGGCCGGCCGCCCGTTCAAGGTTGAAATGGGCAAGATGTGTGGCCTGTCCAATGCCAGCGCACTGATTCGCTACGGCGAGACCTGCGTGATGTGCAACGTGGTCATGAGCCCCAAGCCCCGCGAGGGCGTGGATTTCTTCCCGCTGAACGTGGAGTACGAGGAAAAGCTCTACGCCGCAGGCCGCATTCCCGGCAGCTTTATGCGCCGTGAGGGCCGCCCCGGCGAGCGCGCTATCCTGACCAGCCGCGTGGTGGACCGCCCCATGCGCCCGCTGTTCCCCAAGGAGATGCGCAATGACGTGTGCATCACCATGACCGTCATGAGCCTTGACCCGGACTGCAGCCCCGAGATCGCCGGTATGATCGGCGCTTCTCTGGTGACCGCCGTGTCCGATATCCCCTGGAACGGCCCCATCGGCGGCGTGCAGGTGGGTCTGGTTGACGGCGAGATCGTGCTGAACCCCACCCAGGAGCAGCGCAAGGTGAGCGACCTTGCTCTGACCGTTGCCGCCACTATGGATAAGATCGTGATGATCGAGGCCGGCGCCAACGAGGTGGACGAGGACACCATGCTGACCGCCATCAAGACCGCACACGTTGAGATCAAGAAGATCATCGAGTTCATCAACAAAATCGTGGCCGAGCGCGGCAAGCCGAAGATCGACTTCCAGGTGGTGGGTCTGGATATGGACGTGTTCCACGCCATCCAGAACAAGTACCTGGACGATTTCAAGGCTGCTATGGACACCGACGACAAGAACGTGCGTGACGCAGCCCTGCTGCCCATCATGGACAAGATCGCCGAGGAATACCCCGACCTGTCCGCCGCCGATCTGGATCTGGTAAGCTACAAGATGCAGAAGTTCGTGGTGCGCCGCTGGCTGCTGGATGAGGGCAAGCGCGTGGACGGCCGCGGCATCAACGAGATCCGCCCGCTGGCCGCTGAGGTGGGCATCCTGCCCCGCGTGCACGGCTCCGGTATGTTCACCCGTGGCCAGACGCAGGTGCTTACCACCTGCACGCTGGGCGGCACCAAGGACAACCAGCTGATGGACGACCTGACCGACGAGCAGACCAAGCGCTATATCCACCACTATAACTTCCCGCCGTACTCTGTGGGCGAGGCACGCGCACCGCGCAGCCCCGGCCGCCGCGAGATCGGCCACGGCGCACTGGCCGAGCGTGCTCTGGTGCCGGTGCTGCCCTCCTTGGAGGAGTTCCCCTACACCATCCGCTGCGTGTCCGAGGTGCTCAGCTCTAACGGTTCTACCTCTCAGGCTTCCATCTGCGGCTCTACGCTGGCACTGATGGACGCTGGCGTGCCCATCAAGGCTCCGGTTGCCGGTATCTCCTGCGGTCTGATCACCGAGGGCGAGCGCTGGATGACCATGCTGGACATTCAGGGCGTGGAGGACTTCCACGGCGATATGGACTTTAAGGTTGGCGGCACCCGCAAGGGCATCACCGCCATCCAGATGGACATCAAGATCGACGGCCTGACCTACGACATCATTGCCGAGGCCTTCGAGAAGTGCCGCAAGGGCCGCCTGTATATTCTGGACGAGATCATCAAGCCGGTGATCGCCGAGCCCCGTCAGGAGCTGAGCCGCTGGGCACCCAAGATGTTCAGCATGATGATCCCCACCGACAAGATCAAGGACGTGATCGGTAAGGGCGGCAAGGTCATTCAGGATATCTGCGCTACCTGCAACTGCAAGATCGACGTGCAGGAGGACGGCCATGTGTTCGTCTCCGCCGTGAATCAGGAGGACGCAAAGCGCGCCATCTTTACCATCAAGACCATTGTGGAGGACCCCGAGATCGGTGCCATCTACAAGGGCAAGGTGACCCGCCTGATGAACTTTGGTGCCTTTGTGGAGATCGCTCCGGGCAAGGAAGGCCTTGTGCACATCTCCAAGCTGGACACCAAGCGCGTGGAGCGGGTAGAGGACGTGGTTGCCGTGGGCGATGCCATCGTGGTCAAGGTGACCGACATCGACCAGCAGGGCCGCATCAACCTGAGCCGCCGCGACGCCATTCTGGCACTGGAGGCCAAAAAGGCCGCCCAGCAGCAGTAAAAACCTAATACAGATTGCATAAAACAAGAGCCGCTGTACTTTTTGTACAGCGGCTCTTTTGCGTGTACCCCCTCAGGCTCACTGCGTTCGCCAGCTCCACCCAAAAAGCTCCCCCTTCGGGGGAGCTGGCATCGAGCAAAGCGAGATGCCTGAGAGGGTTCGTGCCTAAACCCCACCCGTGAAAAGGCAATTCTGGAAAATCCGCAGATTTTCCAGAATTGCAAATTTAAAAATATATTTTCCGCTGATTATGCGCAGAGCAACGCGGAGCGCATTCAAAATCGTGCTGCGCCCGGCAGGGGAAAGGGCACAAAAAATGCTCCCCCTTGCGGGGGAGCAAATTCGGTACACAACGCCACGCTGTGCCGAAAAGAAAGGAGTGCAAAGTCAGTTTTCCTTTTTGCCCTGACGGTTCAGCACCCAGCCTGCGGCAAACAGCAACACGCCGCTGCAGGCCAGCACCGGCACGGGCCAGTTCAACTGGCCGGTCTGGGGCAGAACAGGCTTATCGGGGGTGGAAGGGGAGACCGGGTTATCCGGATTTTCGGGGCTTACCGGGTTGTCCGGGGTGCCGGGACTTACCGGGTTATCCGGTGTGCCGGGGCTCACCGGCGTATCCGGGTTATCCGGCTGCTCCGGGAGATCGGGGGTGTCCGGTGTGTCGGGCGTATCCGGCACATCCGGGGTGTCGGGGGTGTCCGGCGTTTCCGGGATGGTAGCGCCTACCTTGGGGGTGGCGTCCACATCGTAGATCCAGTTGTCGCCATCGGGCATGGGGATGGACACAAGGAAGGGCTTGATGGCCTCGTAGCCGTGGGAGGCCTCGGTCTGCACGACCAAGTACAGACCCTGCGGCAGCTTGGTAATGTTGGCATAGCCCTCTTCGTTCACGTCCTGCTGGGCGGCAATAGCGGGCACAGCGGGCAGATACTTTACCAGCTGGTCTGCCAGCGTGCTGTCAGAAAGGTCGCCCAGCACGACACCGCAGCCCGTAAAATCGCCGGTATAGTCAAAGTACAGGTTGCCGTTGGTGCGCTTGACGGTGGCCACCTGATACAGGGTAAGCTCGCCGCCGCGCAGGGGCACATCGTTGTGGGTGTCGTACAGACGGACATGGAGCGAGCCCAGACGCCCCAGCACAATGTTGGCACTGGTGGCAAACGCCGGCAGGGCGCAGCATACCACAAGGCACATAGCCAGCAGCACAGCCGCCAGACGATGACGCAAATCAATGCTTTTCATGTTCTTCACCTCTCGTTTTCTTGGGTTTGCGTGTGGAAATCAGCATACCGATCAGCAAGATCAGCAGCATGGGCAGCGCCATAATGGGCGCAACAATAATGGGTTCAATTTTAAGCGCTTCGGCGGTAACGCGGAGGTGCTTGTACTGATCCGGGGTCTCTACGCGGCGACCGCGTACCAGCAGGCGGTGGGTGTTGATGCCGTAGGGGGTGCAGGTCATCAGGGTGACGTAGTCCTTGCCTTCGGCGATCTTCAGCTCATCGGTCTCGGTGGGCAGCACGATGGAAATTTTGTCCACCTCGTAGGTGAGTACCCGGTCCAGCACGGTGATGGTAAAGGTATCGCCTACTTCCAGCTGGTCGAGGTTGGTAAACAGCTTTGCGCTGGGCAGGCCGCGGTGCGCCGAGATGACCGCGTGGGTGGACGCGCCGCCCACCGGCAGGCTGGTGCCCTCCAGGTGGCCTGCGGCAATCTGCAATACGCCGTCGCTGGTGCCGTGGTAGATGGGCAGCTCCACGCCGATTTTGGAAATGGTGATGTAACCCATAATGCCCGTGCCGGTAATATCCAGCGTGTCGTTGTAGCCGGTAAGCTGATCCGGGCGGTAAAGGGCGTTTTCGTTGGCGGCCACCTGTGCGTTAAAGGCATCGGCGGCGTCAAAGTAGGCGCTGTAATCCGCATCGGTCATTTTGTCCACGTCCTGCGCGTAGCTTGCCACCGCGCGGGACTGGTTGCGCTGGTTGACGTAATCGCTGATGGTGGGGTATAACATCACGGATAGACCCACGAAAAAGACGAGGATCAATATTATGGTGCTTTTGTTCTTTTTCATGGGCTACTCCCTAACGTTATAGTTTCAGGATCAGAGCAGGGGGCTTTACAGCCCCGCTCTGTGCAGGGGAAAAGGAGAGCTTAGTGGTTCTCCATGCGCTTTTTGGTAATGAGCAGGATGGCTGCTGCAACCATCAGGCCGCCGCCGACCACATAGAAGATGGTAGTGCCGATGCCGCCGGTGCTGGGCAGCACAGTGCCGGAGTTGTTGATGATGGTGGTGGACAGGTTGGAACTATCAAGCTCAATACGATTTCCGGTGTGGTTTGCTTTGATGGTCACTGTGGTTAAACCGCAGGTATTGTAACCGGTGGGAGTGGTGGTCTCCTTCAGGTAGTAAGTACCGGCGTCCAGACCCTTGACATTGAACTGACCTTTATCGTTAGAGAACATTTCTTCGCCATCTTCAGTTCCAAAGTAGCGAGAGTAAGTGCCGTCAGTATTCTTTTTGAGCTTGATTTCCTCTGTAGCATTGCAAGTTTTAGCGCTGTACAGACGGAAGCCAGCGCCCGCCAACTCATTACCCGCTTCAGCTTTATCGTGATACTTGGTGTTGTTCAGCTGGTAGGTGTACACATAGACTTCGCTTTCGGGAGTGAAGCCCCAGTATGCTTCGCTATCTTTGGGGTTATTAGAGTACTGGAGCCGTACGCTGTTTTTGTTATTGGCAGAAGCATTGACAGCGGCTTTGTCGTTCAGGTGTGCAGTGTAGGTGACCGTAATCGTAGCGCCGTTATTCAAATTGAACCCTGCATCTGCAACACAGGTTTTGACATCAGGAATGCCTACCACAAAATAGTGATCACTTTCAAGACGGCTATCATCAACTTCATACTTCGAAGAATCTTTGGTGATATTATAGGTTTGGTCATTGGATTCAATGACTACACTATCGAGTCTGTCATAAGTAATGCCCTCGGACAAGGTATCATTGAACAAAACAGTGTACTTATCATAGAAATCGTAAGCACGGCCATTGTTTTTGCTTGCGGGCAACTTAGCGATCAGCCTGAACTTGAACTCTTCGTTGATTGCATGGTCAGCGGAACTGCCCCAATCGTTATTGTCACCAAAAGAGCTTTTATCGTCGTTGTCATAAACTTTCTTCTCAACAGTGGGCTTTACAACCTTATGCTTAATTTGAACGTGATAGGGTGCTTTGGTAACCGTCAGCATGAAGGAATTGTAGGCATGATAGAAATCGCGCACGCTAAAGGGGCTAGTATCAACGATCAGATAATAACCTGGGCTTCGAATTTCGAAGCCACCGGTGTGACCTGTATAGACGGGTTCCGATTTTGCGTCTGCAGTCGGGTAGAGATACTTGCAGACAAAACGCGCGAAAGCGATGCTGTAATCATCGGAATCATGCCATGTGCTGATAACCGCAAGAACATCCTGAGCAGTTTTTGCGTTGCTAAACTGGTTGCCGATGGTAGAATCTAACTTCAAGTTGTCCAGAAAAATATCAGGTTCAGTGATGTTTTGGCCCCAAGCAACGTTGGAAATCTTCTTATTGTCCTCACTAACATCACCCGTGAAGATCTGGAAAGCGCCGTAATCGTGTTTTGTGTCGAGGTCCTCCTCAGTCTCCCAAGTGTTGTATGCAAACGCCGGGGTCGCCATGGCGCACACCATGGCAACTGCCAGCAGTGCAGCCATGAGTTTCTTCATTGCTTTTTTCATGAAAAAAGCCCCTTTCTTTTTTGTCCCTTGCCGCCCCCCTGCGTTTTGCACAGGGGGTAGGGGTGTAGTTTTGTTTGGTCTATCGCGTAAACTTTGCGCTGGGCGGGCCGCGGTGCGCCGAGATGACCGCGTGGGTGGATGCGCCGCCCACCGGCAGGCTGGTGCCCTCCAAGTGGCCTGCGGCGATCTGCAATACGCTGTCGCCGGTGCCGTGGTAGATGGGCAGCTCCACGCCGATTTTGGAAATGGTGATGTAACCCATAATGCCCGTGCCGGTAATATCCAGCGTGTCGTTGTAGCCGGTAAGCTGATCCGGGCGGTAAAGGGCGTTTTCGTTGGCGGCCACCTGTGCGTTAAAGGCATCGGCGGCGTCAAAGTAGGCGCTGTGATCCGCATCGGTCATGTTGTCCACGTCCTGCGCGTAGCTTGCCACCGCGCGGGACTGGCTGCGCTGGTTGACGTAATCGCTGATAGTGGGGTATAACATCACGGATAGACCCACGAAAAAGACGTGGATCAATATAATGGTGCTTTTGTTCTTTTTCGTGGGCTACTCCCTAACGTTATAGTTTCAGGATCAGAGCAGGGGGCCTTGCGGCTCCGCTCTGTGCCGGGGGAAAGGAGAGCTTAGCGGTTCTCCATGCGCTTTTTGGTAATGAGCAGGATGGCTGCTGCAACCATCAGGCCGCCGCCAACAACGTAGAAGATGGTGGTGCCGATGCCGCCGGTGCTGGGCAGGGTAGTGCCGGTCTTGTTCTCGACCTTCACAGTAGTACCATCAGCTGCTTCCACAAAAGTAGCACCCTCTGCTGTGCTGGTTTTGTACTCGATCTTTGCAGACGGCGTTCCCGAAGTCGTCCAGCTCTCAGCAGTGATCATAATTTCAATGGGGTTCTCCAGCGGGTTGTAACCCTGCGGGGCTTCTTTTTCCTTCAGGTAGTAAGTACCGTTTGCCAGACCGCTCATGGTGAGGTTGCCGCTTGCAGGAGAGGTGAGAACGGTAGCGTTGCTTTCGCCAGGGGTCCAACTCTTGATTTTACCGTTGGCGTCCATCACAGCATATTCGTTTTCGTTCTCAGAGTTGGTGCTTGCTTTACGGTACAGAATGAACTTTGCACCTTCCAGACCTTTTTCTTTATTATTGCCATCCATGAAGTACTTGAAGATGTTGAAGCTCCAAGTGTAGGTCTTGGTAGACTCGGCAGTAACTCTACCGCTGTCACCATAGGTCAAAACGGTCTCGTTCTTGTTGCCGTCAGTGCCGACCTTGGCTTTCTCATTCAAGGCAGCAGAGTATGTGACGGTGAAAACATCGTTGGTGTTCACGTGATTGAACTTGATATCAAAGGTATCACCGTCTGCGGGAGAAGTGTTGAGCTCGTAATCAGTGCCTTTTTTCAGAATGGTCTCGCCGCGCTTAACGGTAACGCTGCTATCATTGAAGGTCAGGCCTTCGTCCATCTTATCGTGCATGACGTAGTTCTCAGGCTTGCCATCAATAGCATCGATCGTAACAACGAACTTTACAGTATCGCCGACCGTTGCATCATTAGCAGAAGCAGGAGAACCGGCGGCGTGCTCTACCTGCTTGGTGATGGTGGGCTTGCCATTCTTTTCGTTAATGGTTACGTTCGGGTTGGTGGTACCCAGAGAGCACAGGGAGTTTTCAACAACACCGGGCTCAGGAACAACCAGATAATAGCCCAGTGGCAGGTTGCTTACAGTGGGGTCAGCAGCAGTTGCAGTGCCGTCAGCAGTCAGATTGTTGTCCTTTGCATACTTACCAGCGGCATTTGCAAGGGCTTGAACTTCGGCACTATTGCTGGTAGCGGTAGAGGTAACAATGCCATTTTTGACAGTGAATACATCAGTGTGTTCATTAACAAAGTCTGCCCAAACATCATTGATGGTGTACTTATAGGCGGTAAAGCCCTCGTTGGCTTCCAGATTCAGGATACGATAAATCTTATAGGTCTGGCCCGCGATGGTACCATTGATGGTAATGCTACCAGTACCGGCAGTAGTACCACCCTCAGCTGCAAACGCCGGAATCGCCATGGCGCAAACCATAGCAACTGCCAGCAGTGCAGCCATGAGTTTCTTCATTGCTTTTTTCATGGAAAAAGCCCCTTTCTTTTCTGCCCCTTGCCGCCCCCTGTGTTTTTGTACAGGGGGGGGTAGGGGTGTAGTTTTGTTCGGACTATCGCGTAAACTTTGCGCTGGGCGGGCGGGGGCTCAGCCCCGGCACGCCAGCAGAAAAGTGCAGTTTAGTCATCTGCTCTCCCTTCGCGTCTGCGCTTGCGGTGGATAAAACTATATGCCAGCGCAGACAGCATCATTGTGCCGCCCACGGCTGTGTACGGGAGTGTACCGGTGCCGCCGGTAGAGGGGAGCTCGTAGCCGGAGGAATCCGTCTCGGTGTTGATGATGGTAATAGTACCATGCTGCACACCATCATTGCCAATGTAGCTTACCGTGTAATTTTTGTTGGTGGCAACTTCCTTTACGTAGAAGTACCAGTTTTTATGGGCTTCAGGGATCGGGTAGTTGTAAGTCCAGCTCTTCGCCTTTTCCAGCGTGATGGTGTCAGCCTTTTCAGCGTTGGTGGGATCGCCCTTGGTCGGGGTGCACCAGAGTTCCAGCTGGATGTTATCCGGCAGGCTGCTAGCGTCTTTGGGAATGGCTTTGCCGTCTTTGTCGATCCACTGTTTTACAAAGGTAAGACGGTTGCTTTCGTTGGTCACTTCCAGATCAATGGAAGCGCTACCCTTGTAGACATTGACGTTACCTTGGGCTACGCCGGTGTTAGATTCACCGTAACTGCCGACAGCGGTTTTGTAGGCAACGTCATCCGAGGTGGAATCAGATGTCCAGATGAAGTAATGCGCCCAATCTGTATCCGTGCGGTAGCCATCCGGTGCCTGTTTTTCGGTCAGCTTGTAAAGGTAATTGTGGGGGCGGTACACAGCACCGGTTGCGTCCTCACCTGGCTTTAAACCGGCAGCTTCGGAGAAGGTCAGGTCGATCTTACCGCTCTCGTCAGTTGTTACAGTCTGGACGTCCTCGTACTCACCGCTGCCGATGTTAAACCATTGCAGCTTGAACGTTGCACCGGGCAGCAGCTTTCGGGCATCGCGACTATCAACCTTATACAGATGCAGTCCGGCAGAATCAGCGGTACCTCCGGCGCTTGTAGCCTGCGTCTTTGTGGAAATCTCCTCGAGCGTTTTACCACAAAGCTCGGCGGTGTTTTTCATGCGGTACTCGGTTTTAGAAGTGTTCCTGTAAGCATACTCCAGAACATAGGCATAACCGTTCGGGACGCTGACGGTAAGGATATAATGGTTGCGCTGATTTTTTTGGGTCTCCTTATAGTCCACAGTATATACACCATCGGCGATCTCTGCGCCCTTCTTATCGGGAGCGGTTGGGTCATAGCTGTACAACTTGACCGTAGAGCGTACCAGCGCGGCGGTATTTGATTCGTTGCCATCGGGGTGCATATCGTCTACCAGCTCGATCATCTTGTGGGTGCCAAGCTTCAGCTTGTCGGGGTTGATGACAACAGAGTACCGTACATAGCCGGTAGAATTATCATACTGTCCTTTCTTGCTTATGATCTGGGATTCATGCTTGACCTCAGTTTTGGTGGTAGAGCTATACTCTCCCCATTTTGCAGAGTTGCTGAAATATACGGTCTGCACCTGCTGGGTAGGATCCCAGATGCTATCATCCACTTTTGCAGCAAAACGGATCAGGATGCGGTCGACAAGCTGCGGGTCGGGGTATTTCAGATACTTGAAATTACCAGTAAGACCAAATGTCAACTTCTGGCCGTTCTGCTGGACGCTGAAGAAGTCAGCGGTTGAAAGGTTTCCTTGAATCTGGGGCTGTTCATCGCCATTTTTATACCATTGTGCATCGGACATGTATTGCCGCCATGTATTGCCAGTGGTGTACATATCTTCAGCACCACGGCGCACTACTACATAGGCAGAGTCTTTAACATAGGTCAGGCCGTCCTGCAGGGTATCGGTGACGGTGGTGGCTGTCCATTTTGTCAGGTCGCCGGGAGTAAGCTCCAACTGGTAGTAGATATAGGTGCCCTCGTGCTTGACGCCATTAAAATCTGTATAGCCGTTGCCTTTTTCTACAGTGACATCGTTGGCGCTATAAGAGCCTTCACTATTCGTACCGCCGGCCGTATTAGAGGACGTTTTAACAAGCCCCATGCTGTTATCGGCGGGCACGGTAAAATAGTACGTGGCGGTCTTGCCTTTGCCCTTATTCTGGAATTCAATCTTGTCACCGGGCTTCAGCGCAGTTTTATCATACGATGCCTTGGTAGAGTACTCGGAGATCACGACCTCATCCAGATCGAACGTACCGGTCTTTTCAAACGTCAGCTTGAAAGAGCGAACTGTGTCGTTATCGTTCGGGGAAGTGTACTCATCCTTACAATCTTTTCCCGCGTAATAATGGATAGTAAGTTTAAGACCGGCAGCCAACAGATCATTGTAGCCGTAGGAATTTTCTCCCACAAACACCAGCAAGTTAGCCTTGATGTCTGCTTCCAACTCGCTCTTGACGGCATAATGGTCGCCGTTTTCGGGCTTTTTGATGGTATCCTGAATCTCGACCTTGTTTGCGCCTTCATTATCGGGCAGCTGAACTTCCAACTTCCAAGGCAGCGTAAAGAGCCCGGTTGTGGTATCCAGATCGGAAGTGGTCAGGGTGGATTCATTATTACCAGATTTAGTTGTTTTGCTGACGACCTCGCTGCCTTTGTTGTAGCCGGCAGAGCCCGTGCCTTCCCACTTCTTGCCCCCATTGAGTTTGATCGTTGCAGTGTTGCTTACAGTGGGGTTCGTTGCAAAGTCAGCCGGGGCAGTTGTGGTATAGGTTACTGTATACTTGGAATTTGCATTCGGGTCGTTGAAGGGAGAATCATTCGGGAAGGTGTAGGTGAATTTGTTTTTACCAATTTCAAAAGCAGTTTTGTTAACAAGCTTTTTGCCGTCCTTGTCCTTGATGATGAATTTGCCGGTCATTTCAGTTCCGGTAGGCAGGGTATCATTCAATTCAAGCCCGGCCAGCGTGTTGCCGTTGGGGTAAATCTCGATCGTCCAAGTGATTTCTCTTGTTTTTGGGTCATAGCTGCCATATTTTTGCAGCTCGTTTTGGAAACTGATTTCTTTACCGTTGCTCTCGCCATTGGCAAAAGCGGTATTTTTAATATTACCCCAGTCCTGCTTGGTTTTCTTGAACTCAAGATCATAGTCCAGTGTATAATACTCACCGGCGTTCAGCGCGGGCAGCTTGCTGCCGTCGGCTGTTGTGATCTTGATTGCAGGACGGCCGTTTTCGTTAGACGTAGTCACTTTGCAATCGCTGTACGGTGTAGTGCTACCGTTCTTGTACAGCTTGACATCCTGATACTTGACATCCGAAATATTATTGATCTCGGTGATCTTATCTACCAGATCGATCGTCTCGCCGCTGCCGTTTTTCGTGCTTACGGTAACTTTGTAGTGCACCTTATAGGTACCGTCAGATTGCAGCGTATACTCAGAGCCGCTGGCGTTCTTTACGATCTCTTTTTTAACTTTAACGTCCGTCTGCTTTTTGATCTCAACAGTATGGTTGGTTCCGGGGAATCTGATCTTATTTTCAGTTGAGGTCGATGTTTCGCTTACGCGGCAATCAACGTAAAATGTGCCGCTGGTCTGTCCGCTCAGCGGTTTGTTAAAGGTGAGGGTAGCAAGACCGTTTGTGTCTACGGTAATATTACCAATGGTTTCGTTTTGACCGTTAGTCAGATATCCGCTTGCAACGTTTTTAAGCGGAATAAGATGGCTGGGGAGCTTGTAGGTCAGGGTGCTTACACCCTTGGCGCTCCCATCGGGAATGTCAAAGCCATAATGCAAGGAGACATTGTCATTGACGGTAACGGAAACACCCTTGGGCAGTGTAGGGGCATCGGTGGTGGGAGTGCCCTTGACCGTGTAGGTTTGGCCGTTGAGCTTGATCGTAATGCCGGTGATCCAGTTATCGTTCAACGTGGCCGTGGTGCTTGCAGTCATGGGCTCACCCGCCAGCGTAAGCATATCGGGTGCTTGCAGTGCGCCGTCAACGGCAGAGGAGAGCATCTCGTCTGCGTACTGGGCGGCGGCAACATCCACCACGGCCAGAACCTCGGCGCTGGAAAGGGTGACCTCAGCCACCTTGCCGTCCACGTCGCCGGAGATAACGGTCAGGGTGTTCTCGTCCGCCTCGCTCACGATGCCCACGGTCTCCACGGGCTGAGCGTCAGTCACGGTGGTGGTCTGCGGCTCGGCAGCGGGGGAAACCACGCTGGGGATAAGGGTGTCCGCGCCGGATGCAGAGGTGCCGGTGCTGTCCACAGGCTTTGCGGCGGGCTGCTCCGGGTTGGCGGTGTCTGGGAGATCGGGGGTGTCCTCGGCGACAGGGGCTGCATCCAACGCAGAAGCGCCGGAAGTTTCAAGCTCTGCGCCGTTCTCGAAATCGGTGTCCATGCTGAACTGGTCGTCCAGATCGTCCGCTGCACCATCGGCGCTGCTGTCCACAGCCACGGTGCGGGTGACGTACTTATTATAAATAACGATGTCGCCCACATTGGCGGCGCTGCCGTCCTCGCCGTCCAGCAGCCAATCCATGTCGCTCATGGAGCTGCGCAGGGCAAGCACGCTGGCCTCCTGCGGGATGGCGCTCTGGGGGATACCGGCGTACTTCAGGCAGTAGGAGAGGAACATCACGTCCCACTCGCCGTAGGGGTTGCCGTAAGACTGGCCGTAGCGGGAGTAGTAGCGCAGGGTCACGCCGTCTGCGGGGTCGATCTCGAAGTTTTTCTCGCTCTGCTCGTAGCCCAGCTGGGTCTTTGCCACGCTGAGCAGGTCCTCGTCCCAGTTGCCGGTCATCACGGCCTCGGCGTTGGCGGCCTGCCACTCTTCGGGGGTCTCAACGTCGGCGGAGGTGTCGCTCAGGCAGGCTACAGTGTGGTGATGCTCCGGCAGGGGGCAGGTAAGCACTTCCTCGTAGCAGGCGTCAGTGTGGTGGTGGTAGATGGGCTCCACGGTGTCCACCGCCGGCTCCAGTGCCACAGGCTCGGCCACAGCCATAGCCGCCAGCTCGGCGCTCTGGGTGGGCTCCACCACCTGCTCCACAAGCTCGCCCTCTTCCAGTCCACAGGTCAGCTCGTACTCGGTGGTATAGCAGCTTTCATCGTGGGTATGCTCAAATTTATCGCAGATCAGGCTGCCATCCTCAGGGTCGAAGCAGTCGTCACCGTGGACGTGCTCTTCTTCCATGCAGGTCAGAGTCTGCACCTCGGTGTAGCAGTCCTCGGTGTGCTCGTGGGGCACAAACTCGATCTGCGGCTCCAGCGACAGCGGCGCGGGCTCAGCCTCAACGGTGGGCTGGCTGGTGGCAGCAGCGGCGGCCACCTCGTCCGCATTTTCAAGCTCGCCTTCCTCGTAACCGCAGGTGAGCACCTTGGTGTAGCAATCTGCGGTGTGGGTGTGCTCCTCCTCGCCGCACTGGTACTGCGCGGTCATCGAGATGCCCACGCCATGCAGCTGCCAGTTGACGAACAGGGTGGTGATCATGGCAAGTGCCAGCACAAATGCGGTGTAGCGCCGCAGGGTGTGCCGGTTCTCACGGAACCGCTCCATGTACGTTTTAAGAATGTCGTTCATAACGAAATACCTCCTCCCGGGGTCAATGGATCAACGAGAAACTGGACAAGGGCCATATCCGCAGGAAAACCCTGCCCACGATCTGGCTTTTTTCAACGCAGCCTATCACGCTGCTGCGGCTGTCGATGGAGGTGGCACGGTGGTCGCCCAGCACGAAGTAGCGGTTTTCCGGCACCTGATAGGGGAACCGGATGTCGCATTCGCCCACGGTCAGCGCGTCCACATAGGGTTCGTCCAGCGCCACGCCGTTTACCGAGACCACGCCGTTCACGTCCATATCGATCACATCACCGGGCTGCCCGATGATGCGTTTGAGCAGCAGCTTGTTCTGCCAGTAAAACCCGCACAGCTCGCCGTTTTCAATGTGGTTGGATTTTACCAGCAGGATAATGTCTTTATCATTTAATGTAGGGTACATGCTGTCGCCGGAGACCTGAAGCACCGGCAGAAACAGCGTAGCCAGCAGCACAGCTACTGCGGCTACCACCACCAGAATATAGATCGTACTGCGCAGCACCCGCTGGTAGCGGCTCTGGTACGCAAGACGCTCACGTTCTGCGGCCACTTCCTCGGTGGAAGGGATGGAAGCGAACCGGATATCGCGTTTTTTCATGTTTCCTCCGAAGGCAGGCCGTCTGTGCTGCGATACTGGTCCAGCAGCTCGTTGGCCTTGTGGTCAAATGCCTGCCAGCGCTGCTGCACCTCCTGCTCGGCGCGCTCTACCATGGCCTTGCAGTCGGCCTCGGTCTGGGTGCGCTTTTGCGCGGCGGCCGCGGTCATGGCGTCGCATTCCTGCTGTGCCTGCGCTTTCAGGCTGTCGGCGTCTGCCTGTGCCTGCTCCAGAATGCGCTTGGCCTCGCTGCGCGCCTGCGAAAGGGTATTGGCGGCGGTGGCGTTGGTGTCCGCAAGACTGGCCTGCACCGAGTGCAGATAGTCATCGGCGGCGGCCTGCGCGGCGGCGAACACGTTGTTCAGCTCCAGCGCGGCCTGCGCGATGGAACCGGCGCTTTCCAGCCGCAGCTGCCGGTCCTGCAGCTGCGCGGTAAGCGCGGCGTTCTGCGCCTTGAGCTGGTCCTCGCTCTGCTTCAGCGCATAGATGATCTCTATCAGTTCAGCGCGGTGCATCCGCCGCAGTTCACGATCTGCCATTTGCGTACAAACTCCCGAATGTAAAGATAACGAAATTTTTTTCGAAAATACCGAAAAAACTTAAAGAAAATGCCTGAAAACTCACTTGTTGCCACGCAACTTGCGCAGCTGGAGAGACCTTTTATAAACTATCTTATTTTAGCACATTCCATGTAACAACAATATAACAAATCAGACACAAAATCAAGAGATAAAGCCCAAAAAATATCGCATTTTTTTGCTTTTTATATAGAAAAAGCCCAAAAAACGGCCACTGACCCCCAAAAAACTTAAAAAGGCTGTTCACAATTCTGGAACGCGAAGTTCTGCGCAGTAATGCACTGAATTACAGCGTGTACGAAAAACGGGAGCCGCACTTTTCGAAAAAAGCGCGGCTCCCGGATCTGAACTTTGGGGTGATGCTTTTACTTGCCGAAGCTGCCCAGCAGGCTGTTCAGCGATACAAAGGACTGGTAGATGACGTTAACGTTGTTGATGATGGAGCTTGCACCGGAGAAGATGCGGGCAATGTAGTTGAACACCTTGCCGATGTCCAGGAAGGACTGATAAGCGTTGCTGGCGCCGCCGTCCAGATAGGTCATCTCCTCGGCTTCGATGGTGGAATAGCTGGCGGGCATTTTCATGGTAGAAGTAGTCATGGTAAGATCCCTTTCTTCAATGGTGTCATTGTGTTTACAGCAGTGTTCAGAACATGGTGGCGACCAGCAGGGTAGTAAGCAGGGCACCGGCCACAAGGGCAGGGCCTACATACTTTTGCCACTGGGTGGCGGCAGGCTGGGTGGTGGGCTGCGGCACGGTAGAAGTACCGGCCTTGGCAGTCCAGTGGGCGTAGATGGTGGCGTCGGAGGTGAACACGGTGGAGGTGGTCACCTTGCTGCCGCCCACCGGCTCGGTGTACCAGCCATCAAAGGTGTAGCCCGTCATGGTAGGCTGCTCGGGCGTGCTCTCCAGTTTGCCGGACAGGTTCGTGTAGGTTACCACGGTGGAGCAGATGCCGCCTTGGGCATCCATACCAATGGCGTACACGTTCTCTTCCTTTTTGCTCCCTGAAGTTTTGTCGGCGGCAAATGCAGCCGGCAGTGCGCAGCACAGCAGCGTGAACAGGCAAAGCCCGACCACCAGCGTTTTCAGGAATTTTTTCATGAGATCCCTCGCTTTCCTTCACAAAGATGGAGACACTGCCCCGCCCGGTGACAGCCCGGACATCGGCGTAGTTTCTTCAACTTATTTTTATCACATCCAGTGTACCAGAATCGCAACAAAAAATACAGTCTTTTGAGAAAATAATAAGAAAAATCAGGAAAAAAATAAATTTCACCTTTGCAATATGAATCTTGTGCCCCCTGCGGACTGTGTTTTTTGAAAAACGCATCCCGCAAAACTTGCCTTTCGTAAAAACATGGAAGGATATGGAAAACGCAGGGTCCCGGCCGCAAAGCCCAAAAACCGACCCAAACCGCCGCAAGTGCGGCAGACAGCGCACAGAAAAAGCTGCAAAAATGCGGCGCACCTCTTGTGGAACAGCGGAAAATATGCTATACTGTTTTGCATGATGCGCCATCGCCAAGCGGTAAGGCAGGGGACTTTGACTCCCCCATCGTAGGTTCGACTCCTGCTGGCGCAACCAGAAGAAGGCCGCTGCACAGGGAACTGTGCAGCGGCCTTCTTTATTTTTTGTTCTCCGGCAGCTTGAAGTAGCCGCGGTATTCGTCCGAGTAGATCTTGCTGCCCATACGGCTCACACCGCCGTACAGGTGGGTGCGCATCAGCGGCTCGATGGCGTCCAGATCCTTCTCACGCAGGATGCGCAGCATCTCGGCGTGCTCGCTGACGACGCTGGACACGTTGCGTGCACCCACGATGTCCAGACGGATAAAGCGGGAGTAGTCTGCCTGCGGGCGGGTCATCTGCTCCCAAAGGTACTCCTTGCTGGTCTTGTGGAACCAGTACTCGTGCATGGCAAGGTCGCAGCTGAGGAAGTGGTTGAAATCAAAGTTCTCCGGGTCGCTGCGCCCTGCAGCGACTTCCAGCAGCATATTATAAAGGTGTTCTACCGCAAGGATCTCCATGGGCGAGCAGCTCTGCACAAAGTCCCGGAACACCATGCCCTCCACTGCAACACGCTGGAAGATGAGCTGGTCCACCACGCCGGTGTCGATGGCGGTAACAATGGTGCCCTTGCAGGGAATGATCTGCACAAAGCGGTTCTGCTCCAGCCGCTGCAAAACGCTGCGGATAGGAGTGCGGGAAACGCCGAACCGCTTGCACAGCTGGTTTTCGCTCAGCGCTTCCCCGGGCAGGATCTTCAACGCGCAGATCTCGTCCTCGAGAATATGATAGAGCTCATCAGTGTGCTGTAATGTAGCCATAGTTGTTCTCCATTTATCCGGTAAATGTAATCTTAGTATCATTGTACCGTTACAGCAACTGAATGTCAATGCTGGAATGGAACTTAATTTGAATACTTGTATACAAGAATGCGCACTCGCGCACGGAACTGTTCCTGAAACTGAAAAACTGATATACCACTTTGCAATGCGGGAAAAGTGCTGATAAAATGCTGCAATCAAGTGACTGTTGTACCAAATGCACAAAGAAAACAGGAAACAACTGTCAAATTGCTATAATTGCAAGGCGCTGTGCTTGTTTCGCGGTAACGCTGCGAGATGATATGCTGTATACAGGATTTTACTAAAAAAGCTGCAAGGGCACACACCCCGCAGATACCGGCTCGTCTCCGGCAAATACAACAGGGTGTTTGCCTTTTTTGCGTGCGTGCTTGCTTTGCCGCACAAAAGGCGGTAAACTGGGTACAGACAAAATGCCCGAAAAGGAGAAACGACATGGCATACACAAAGGCTGACCTCAAGCACGACCTTGCCGCGATGGGGCTGACAGGCAACGAGACCATCCTGATCCATTCCTCCATGAAGTCCATCGGCCCGGTGGAGGGCGGCGCAGACACGGTTCTGGACGCATGGATGGAGTTTTTTGCAGAGGGCTTGCTGCTGCTGCCCACCCACACATGGCGGTTCATCAACGAGGAAAACCGAGTGTTCGATGTACGCCACAGCCCGTGCTGCGTGGGCATTCTGCCGGAGCTGTTCCGGCAGCGCCCCGGCGTGGTGCGCTCGCTGCACCCCACCCACAGCATGGCGGCTTACGGCAAGGGCGCAGCTGCGTATCTGGAAGGGGAGTTGGACGCCAACACCCCCTGCACTCCCGGCGGCTGCTACGACCGGCTGCGGGCAGCCCACGGCAAAGTGTTGCTGCTGGGGGTCACCCACGCCCGCAACACCTTTATCCATAGTGTGGAGGAGGTACTGAACGTGCCGAACCGCCTGACCGACAAGCCCATGCAGATGACCGTGGTGGACGAAGCCGGGGCGCAGCACACCGTCTATATGCGCCGCCACTACAACGCACAGCAGCCGCACATCTCGGAGGATTTCGTCAAGCTGGAACAGGCGTATCTGGACTGCGGCGCAGCCCGGAACACGAAATTTGGCGATGCAAGCTGCATTTTGTGCGACGCCGGGGGGCTTTTCCGGGTCACCCGCCATGTTCTTGCCCCGAATCCCGAAGCCTTTGTCACCGAGCCGATCATCCCGCCGGAGCGCTGGCAGGGGGAAATTTTATAATGCAATGCCGGGCAGCCTGCAGCTGCCCGGCATTTTTTACTTTTTGCTCAGCAGAAGCGGATACGGTACTCCCGAGGGGTGCAGTGCTTGATCTCCCGGAAGGTCTTAATAAAGTAGCTGGCGTCCGAAAAGCCGCATTCCAGCCCCACCTCGCCGGTCTTGAGCCGGGTGGAGCGCAGCAGCTCGGCGGCTTTTTCCACCCGGAACTGCTTGACGTACTGGATGGGCGTGATACCCAGAAACTGCCGGAAGCTGCGCAGACAGGCGCTTTCGCTCAGGGCGACGCAGCCAGCCAGCTTTTCCACGGTCAGCTCCTCAGCGTAGTGCTCCTCTACATAGCGCAGCATCTGCTTCATCCGCTCCGAGGCAATCTGCTCCTGCTCCGATACCTTTACTTTGCCGCTGACGCATTGGGTAATGAGCAGCCGCAGGGCAGCGGTAAGGTGGTAGCGCACCCGGTTCTCGTAGTCAAAGGGCTCGTCCGCCACGCCCTTCCACGCCTCCCGCAGGCAGAGCAGCACCTGCCGCTGCCATGGCACGGCCTCGTCCAGCAAAAAGAAGGGCGGTGTGCCGGGCTGCAAGAGCGGGCGGATGAGTTTTTGCCAGAATACGGTGTCCATGCCGCCGATAAGCCGTGGCTGGAACACGCCGGAGTGCAGCAGCGCCCTGCCCTCGGCAGGCTCTACCGCGTGCAGCGCCCCGGAGTTGATGAACACCCCCTGCCCGGTCTGCAAAGTCAGCCGGGTCTTGTTCACATCCACATGGATGGGCCCCAGCGCCGCCAGAATGAACTCAAATTCCTCGTGCCAGTGCCACGCCACCGAAAAACAGGAAAGATCCTCGGCATAGCAGGCGATGGGGAACAGCGGGCTGCCGTGCTGGGCCTGCTCCCGCCCGGCGGCATCGGCCACCACGGCAGTAGCGCTGGACAGCCCCACCCGGCCGCTGGTATAGGATGCACAGCTTGTCTGATATGCCATATTCACCAAATCCTTTCCGCAATACTTTGAATGTTTTTTGTCAATGCCGGTTTTGTTGCATATACTATGCGGTTTTATTCTATTATTAGCGATTGTTTTGTGGTATTATCCTATCAGAGCTTCCAAGCTCAGTATAGCACCAAGGCAACCGGGACGCAAGCTGTGCAAGCGTTTCCACTGCCGGGCAAAACCGCTATTCTCCCGCCGCCAGTCCAAAGAGGACCGGACGGCAAGTGTAACATAAACCATTTCATCAAGGAGGTATTCCTATGCTTCGTATCGAGTATTTTGATAAGGAACGTTTCATGCGCCAGCTTTCTGCCAGCCACGGCAGCGTGCTGCTGCATCTGGACAACGGCAAGACCTGCGACCTGAAAAAGGACACTACCGCACGCTCCATGCTGCAGATGATGGACACTGCCCCCAAGAAGGGCTTTGACCTCACCGTGACCGACCCCGCCGACGTGACCGGCTTCCTGCGCTATATGCTGGAGGCAGGCCGCACCGAGCGCGTGGCCGGCTGAGTAATGCCAATCTCTTATCCCAATAAGTGTCACAGCAAATGCAAAGCGCCCGCCCCGGTTATGCCGGGGCGGGCGTTTTGCTCATTTTACCGGAAAGCTTGCGCGGGCGGGCAGTCTGTGGTAAGCTGAAAGCAGAAAAGACAAGATGGAGGGAACGACTATGAACCTGAAGGAAGCATTCCGCTACCAGAACAAGCTCCAGGCTCTGCTGGACGAGGCGCAGGGCATTCTGGATTGCGATGCCAACGTGACCAAGGTGTCCAACACCTATCTGCGCCATAAGGTGATGCCCGAGGCCGAGGACGAGACCGTTATGGACGTGGCACAGACCGAATATGCAGAGCAGATCACCGACATTGCCCGGTTCATGCTCTATCTGCTGGAGGAAAAAAGCCGCCTGTTTGCCGCCATCCGCAAGGCAAAGGATGCGCTGGACATGGATATGGACAGCGAGGTCAGCCTGAATGCCGCGCGGCAGAGCATTGCCCGCACCTTCAAACGGATGAACGACCTGCGCAGTTCTGAGCAGCTGCTCTCCGGCGGGGGCACCGGCTACCGCTTCAACGCCGAGGGCAACCAGATCTCCTACTGCTGCGATGTGAAGCGGGTGACCACCATCAACTACGACCGCAAGGTCATCCATGCGGCGCTGAGCAAGCTGAACCGGCAGGCAGACGAGACCTCCAACCGGCTGGACCTCTGCCTTGTGACCTCCAAGGTAGACTACACTGTCCCCTTTGATGTAAATGCCAGCTTTGCCGAAGCCTTTGAGATCTATCTGGAAAACGCCAAAAACTAAATAAACGTTCCACCGGCTATTTTGGGTGCGGCAAGCGCCGGGTGCACAGCTGCCGGTTCAGGCGCAGATGAACTATAACGCTGCACATTTCCGCAAGGAAGTTTTGGTACGGCTCACCTTACGAGCCAGCTATTATGAAAAAATCTTGCGTTCGGCTTTTCCGCCACCGCCAGACGCTTTTTCGCCGAAACCGTCCCTTGCTCCTTCCCGCATTCCTGCTTTTGCGCTTACGTCTCCATGGGCAGGCAGGCAAGCCACCCTCCATGAATTTGCCCCGCAGACTGCTGCGGGCACACACTTTCTGCGTGCCGGGTGGGCGCTCTGCGCCCCTTTGTACGCGGAGTAAAATGGCAGCCGCCCCTGCGCTTGCCGTATCCAAAATAGCCGGTGAAAAAACCAAAACCGGAGGAATGCTTTATGAAAAAATGCAATCTGTTTTATCTCATCGGGCTGCTGTTTTTTCTTGCTGCGGCGCTGAACTTTGTTACCGGAGGGGATCACGCTACGGCAGTGGTATGGCGCTGCCTTGGCGCTACCTTTTTGTTGCTAGGGTGTTCGCAGCAGAAAAAATAAAGCAGCAAGCCGGCCCCGGCGGGAAAAGAACTACCGGGGCTGCAATTCTTTGCGGGGCTCGTTCGTATTCCAGACAGAACGACCAAATTTCGACAAAGACGAGGTATGTGTATGTCAACCAAACCGATCCATTCCACTGCCGCGACCCGCTTTGACCTGAGCGCAGCGGCGCTTCATATCCTTGCTATGGCGCTGATGCTGATGGACCACCTGTGGGCGACGTTGCTGCCCGCGCAGGAATGGCTGACCTGTGCCGGGCGCTTGGCCTTTCCCATCTTTGCCTTTATGGCGGTGGAGGGCTATTTTCACACCCACGACCTGAAAAAATACACCCTGCGTCTGCTGCTGTTTGCCCTGCTTTCGGAAGTGCCCTTCGACCTGATGTACGGCGGCACATGGTTCTACCCGGTGCACCAGAACGTCATCTGGACGCTGCTTTTGGGCATTCTGGGTATCCACTTGATGGAAACGGTGCGCAAAAAGCAAAAAACAGGACTGTACCTGCTGGTATCCGCCCTTGTGGTGGTGGCGGGCGCGGTGCTGGGCACGCTGGGCATGGTGGACTACTACGGCGCAGGGGTGCTGACTGTGTTCATCTTCTACTTTTTTCACGGGCACGGGCGCAAGTGGTGGTGTCTGCTGGGGCAGCTGGCAGCGCTGTACTGGGTCAACGTGGAGCTGCTGGGCGGGCTTATGTACCCCATTCAGCTCTTCGGCATGGACTTTGAGCTTTGCCAGCAGGGGCTGGCGCTGCTGGCACTGGTGCCCATCTGGCTGTACCGCGGTCGGCAGGGCTACCACAGCAAGCCTTTCCAGTATGCCTGCTACGCCTTTTACCCCGTGCACATGCTGCTGCTGGTTCTGGTGCTGAATTTCGTGAACCGGTAAGGAAAACGGAACGCTCCAAAAACATTTTTACGCGTGGGGCGTAGAGAGGAACTTCCGCTGAAAATAGCCAAAGCGCATGCGGAGCCATTCGAAATCGTCCCGCCGGTACAAGGCCGCTGCACAAAGCGTTATGCGGCGGCTTTTTTGCGGGAAAACCGACACATGTTCACAAAAAGTTCAGCCTTTTGAGCAAAAAATACTATTTTTTTCGTGTAAAATAGACAACATGGATTGAATGCCGCCCGCGATTGGATTATAATAATAATGTATGCAAAAGCGCATTTGCTGTGTTTTTTATAACGCGTACTGCTTGAAAATGACGTAGCTGCGCAATGCGGGAAGCTAAAAAGAAAAAACGCCGTTGCGGGTCTTTGCCGCAAACGGCTTGTTTGCCATAGCAGCCGGGGCGTTATGTTCCGGTTATTTGTCCTTAGGAGGAAAAACAAGGTGAGAGTAGGTCTTGACATCGGTAGCACCACCATCAAGTGCGTGGTGCTGGGCGAGCATGATGAACTGCTGTATTCTACATACGAACGACATTATAGTCATATTCTGGAAAAGGCTCAGGAGCTGCTGCGGCGCATTGATGCCGAGCATCTGCATGGCCGCAAGGCGCTGCTCAGCATCTCCGGCTCTGCCGGTATGGGCTTGGCCGACAGCTGCGGTGTGCCCTTTGTGCAGGAGGTATTCTCCACCCGCGTGGCGGTCAAGCGCTTTATGCCAAAGACTGATTGTGTCATTGAGCTGGGCGGCGAGGATGCCAAGATCCTGTTTTTGACCAACGGCACCGAGGTGCGCATGAACGGCAGCTGTGCCGGCGGCACCGGTGCTTTCATCGACCAGATGGCCACTCTGCTGAAGATGAGCGCCGAGGAAATGAACAAGGCTGCCGAGCAGGCACAGCGCACCTATACCATCGCTTCCCGCTGCGGCGTGTTCGCCAAAAGCGATGTGCAGCCGCTGATCAATCAGGGTGCCCGCACCGAGGATATCGCCGCCAGCATCTATAAGGCCGTGGTCAACCAGACCATCGCCGGTCTGGCACAGGGCCGCCCCATCAAGGGTAATATCCTCTATCTGGGCGGCCCGCTCACCTTCAGCACCGTGCTGCGCAAGAGCTTTGACGAAGCGCTGAACGTGACCGGCACCTGCCCGGAAAACAGCCTGCTGTATGTGGCGCTGGGCGCGGCTCTGTATGCCGACAAGGAGTTTGTGCTCACCGAGGTGGCCGCTGCGCTGGACAAGTACGCCGCCACTGCTACCTATGCCAGCGAGCCGCCGCTGTTCGCCAGCAAGGAGGAGTACGAGGCTTTCCACGCACGGCACATGTCCCATAGTGTGCCCCGCGTGGCTTTTAGTGCCCACTGCGGGCCGGTGCATATCGGCATCGACTCCGGTTCTACCACCGTCAAGCTGGTGGTGGTGGACGAAAAGAGCCAGATTCTGTACACCAACTATCAGCCCAACCTCGGCAACCCGCTGCCCCTCATCCGGGAACAGCTGCTCAAGATCTATAAGGAGCACCCGGGGCTGCAGGTGGCGAGCGTCACCACCACCGGCTACGGCGAGGAACTGGTGAAAAACGCCTTCCGCTGTGATTACGGTCTGGTGGAAACGGTGGCGCATTTTACCGCTGCCAAGTACTTTATGCCGGACGTGGATTTCATCATCGACATCGGCGGACAGGACATGAAGTGCTTTAAGATCGAGGATGGCGCTATCAGCAACATCTTCCTGAACGAAGCCTGTTCCTCCGGCTGCGGCAGCTTTTTGCAGACCTTTGCACAGGCACTGGGCTATGATGTCAAGGAGTTCGCTGCGCTGGGGCTGTTCGCGGACCGCCCGGTGGACTTGGGCAGCCGCTGCACCGTGTTCATGAACAGCTCGGTCAAGCAGGCACAGAAGGACGGTGCCAGCATTGAGAATATCTCCGCAGGCCTGTCCATCAGCGTGGTCAAGAACGCGCTGTACAAGGTGATCCGCGCTTCCAGCCCGGAAGAGCTGGGTCGCAAGATCGTGGTGCAGGGCGGTACCTTCTATAATGAAGCCGTGCTCCGCGCCTTTGAAAAGGAGATGGGCGTGGAGGTCATCCGGCCGGATATCGCCGGCTTGATGGGCGCTTACGGCGCTGCTTTGTACGGCCTGCGCCAGAGCCATAAAAATAACCAGACCACCTCTGCCATGATGGACGAGCAGGAGCTGGAAAGCTTTGCACAGCAGGTGGTCAGCGTCAAGTGCGGCGGCTGCGGCAACCATTGCCAGCTGACCGTCAACACCTTTGCCGATGGCCGCAAGTTCATCTCCGGCAACCGCTGCGATAAGCCTGTTACCGGCAAAAGCGAGGACAACAGCCTGAACCTGTACGCCTACAAGCAGCAGCTGCTGGCCAGCTACAAGCCTGTGCCCGGCAAGCGCGGCTCCATCGGCATCCCGCTGTGTCTGGGCTTCTACGAACTGCTGCCCTTCTGGTACGCCTTCTGGACGAGCCTTGGCTTTGCGGTGCACACCAGCCCGGTGTCCACCCGCGGGCTGTATCTGGCTGGACAGGCTACCATCCCCAGCGATACCGCCTGCTTCCCGGCAAAGCTGAGCCACGGCCACATCAAGGCGCTGAGCCAGATGCAGCTGGACGCCATCTTCTACCCCTGCCTGACCTACAATGTGGACGAGGGCTTGGGCGACAACCACTATAACTGCCCGGTGGTGGCCTACTACCCGGAGGTTCTGGCAGGCAACTGCCCGGAGCTGGAGGGCAAAAAGTTCATCTATGATTATGTGGGCATCCACCGCCCCAAGGACTTTGTGCACAAAATGGCAAAAGAGGTGCTGCCCAAGTACTTTGGCGGCATCTCCGAGCGGGAAGTGCAGGCCGCAGCCGATGCTGCCTACGCGGAGTACGAAGCACACATGGCAAAGATCCGAGTAAAGGGCAGCGAGATCATCGACGAGGCACGCCGTCAGGGCAAGCGCATCATCGTGCTGGCAGGTCGTCCCTACCATGTGGACCCGGAGGTCAACCACGGCATCGACCACCTGATCACCCGCCACGGGGCTGCGGTGGTCACCGAGGACAGCATCTCTAACCGGGTGCAGAAGTTCCCCACCAGCGTGCTGAACCAGTGGACCTACCACAGCCGCCTGTATGCCGCCGCCAAGTACTGCACCACCCAGAAGGATATGGATCTGGTGCAGCTGGTGTCCTTCGGCTGCGGTGTGGATGCCATTACCACCGACGAGACCCGCGAGATCCTGCAGCGGGGCAACAAGCTGTATACCCAGCTGAAGATCGACGAGATCACGAACCTTGGTGCCGTGAACATCCGTCTGCGCAGCCTGTTTGCCGCACTGGACGAGCGGGACGAAGCTGCCGCAGAAAAGGCAGAGTAAAAGAAACCCTGAGATAGGCTGAAAAACTTCCCCCGGCGGGAGAAGTTTTTGCGGGGACTATCTTGTTTAGAGCAACATAGGAGGAACCTATGGAATATAATTATCCCAAATTTACCCCGGAGATGAAAAAGACCCACACCATCCTGATCCCCAACATGGCCGTGACCCAGTTCCGGCTCATGGAGTACGCACTGCGCTGCGAGGGCTACAAGTGTGAACTGCTGGGCAACTGCGGCAGTGCCGTGGCACAGCTGGGGCTGAAGTATGTGCATAACGATACCTGCTACCCGGCGCTGCTGGTCATCGGCCAGTTTCTGGATGCGCTGAACAGCGGCAAGTATGATCTGGAGCACACCGCCCTGCTGATCACCCAGACCGGCGGCGGCTGCCGCGCCTCCAACTACATCCATCTGCTGCGCAAGGCGCTGGTCAAGGCCGGTTACCCGCAGATCCCGGTGGCAAGCCTGAACTTTTCCGGTCTGGAAAAGGACAGCGGCTTCCAGATGACCCTCCCGTTGGCACGCAAGTGCATCGCCTGCATCTTCTACGGCGATATGCTGTGTGCGCTGCGCAATCAGGTGGCCCCCTACGAGAACGAAAAGGGCGCTGCTGACCGCATGGTGGATCGCTGGATCGCCCGTCTTGGCCGTGCCTTGCTGGCCGGAAAAGGCTTTACTTCCCGGGAAATGAAGCACACCTTCCCGCTCATTGCCAAGGACTTTGCCGCCATCCCGGTCACCCGGGTGCCCAAGGTCAAGGTGGGCGTTGTGGGCGAGATCTACGTCAAGTACAGCCCGCTGGGCAACAACGACCTGCAAAAATTCCTTGAAAGTCAGGACTGCGAGGTGAACTTCCCCGGCCTGATGGGCTTTGTGCAGTACTGCGCCTTCAACATGGGCGAGGATCATGTGCTGTACGGCGGCAAGCTGGCTGTAAAGGTAGGCACCGACCAGTTCCTCAACTGGCTGGACAGCGTGGAGCGCGTCATGCTCAAGGCAGAGACGGACGCCGGGTTCTATGCGCCGGGCCCCTTCAAGGAGCTGGTGGAAAAGCCCAAGGGCGTGATCTCGCTGGGCGCAAAAATGGGCGAGGGCTGGCTGCTGACTGCCGAGATGATCGAGCTGGTGCAGGGCGGCTACGGCAACATCGTGTGTGCGCAGCCCTTTGGCTGCCTGCCCAACCATATCGTGGGCAAGGGCATGGTGAACAAGATCCGTGCGCTGTACCCCAGCGCCAACATCACCCCCATCGACTACGACCCCAGCGCCACCCGGGTCAATCAGGAAAACCGCATCAAGCTGATGCTGGCTGTGGCAAAGGAGCGCCTGAACGCCCCCGCAGAAGCCCAGCCGCTTACGGCAGAGCAGCTTGCCGGCGGCGCTCCTCAGGTCGGCGCTACCGTGTAATAGCGGCAAAATACAACGCAAAAGGCTGCTGTACAGTTTTGTGCAGCAGCCTTTTTGGCAAGTAGACGATTTGAAATGGCCTCCGCGCTGCTATGGCCATCTTCAGCGGAAAGCTTATTTATATTTCGCGTTTGTCGCGGCCTGTGGGCCGCTCCAAACGCATCTTCACGAGAAGGGTCGCAATGGAAAGCGGCATCTGAAAACCGCAGGAGTGCCCATTTGAAGGAAAGGAACCGCTATGGAAAAGCCCGCAGCTGCCTGTTATCATCTACCCGGCCTGTTCGAGTTTTACGAGCTGTACCGCCGCTTTTTGCCGCTGTACCGGGAGCACCGGGAATATTTTTACGATTGGTGCACCATCGGCTCCATCTACGGCGCACCGGCGGGCTGTATCTGGGGCGGGGGACGCATCTCCTGCGGCGGGGCAGCTGCGCACGAGGTGCTGGCGCTGCTGCGGGAATACGGCATCTCCGGGCGGCTGACCTTCAGTAACTCCCTGCTGCGGGCTGAGCACCTTGCCGACCCGCAGTGCAACGCCCTGTGTGACCAGTTTGCAAAAAGCGGCAGTGTGCCAAACGGCGTGATCGTCCATTCTGATTTGCTGGCGGACTATCTGCGGCAGCGCTGGCCGGAGCTGTATCTGGTATCCTCCACCACCAAGGTGCTCACGGAGTTTGCGGAGCTGCGGCAGGAGCTGGAAAAGCCGCAGTTCCGGTATGTGGTGCCGGATTTCCGGCTGAACCCGGCACTGGAGCAGCTGCGCACCCTGCCGCCGGAGCAAAAGGCGAAGGTAGAGTTTTTGTGCAATGAGTGCTGCTGGTTCGGCTGCACCGAGCGCAAGCGCTGCTACGAGACGGTCAGCCGCCAGAATCTGGGCGAGGACTGCCCGGACCACCGCTGCGCCGCCCCGGATGCCGCCGGGGGCTACCGCTTTTCCAAGGCGATGCGCAGCCCCGGATTTATTGGGGTGGAGGACATCCGGCAGCGGTACCTGCCCGCAGGCTTTTCCCAGTTCAAGATAGAGGGCAGGGGGCTTGGCAGTGCACTGGTGCTGGAATTTCTGCTTTACTACATGATAAAGCCGGAATACCAGCTGCAAGTGCGGGAGGAAATCTATCTGGACAATATGCTGGACCTTTTTTAAGAAAATTGCACCGGGCAGACCCATTTTCTGTCCGGTGCTGTTTTTTGCCTGCGGGATTTGTACCGGAAAACTTTCTTTTCCCCGCAAAGCGTGTTACAATAAACAGGAAATTATTTTTAAAAGCTGTTTTTGGAAATGGTGCGCAGTACTTAGGAAAACGGCTTATAGGAGCAGTGCATGGAAACAACGCAAAAACAGATCGTACTGGGCATTCTGGCCCATGTGGACTCCGGCAAGACCACCCTCTCCGAGGCCATGCTCTACCGCGCCGGTGCTATTCGCAAGCTGGGGCGGGTAGACCACGGAGATGCCTTTCTGGACACCGACAGCCTGGAAAAAGCGCGCGGCATCACCATCTTTTCCAAGCAGGCGCTGCTTACGGCGGGCAATACCGCCATCACCCTGCTGGACACCCCCGGCCATGTGGATTTTTCCACCGAGACCGAGCGTACCTTGCAGGTGCTGGATTACGCTGTGCTGGTGGTCAGCGGAACGGACGGCGTGCAAAGCCATACCGAAACGCTGTGGCGGTTGCTGCGGCGCTACCATGTGCCCACCTTTGTGTTCGTGAACAAGATGGACCTGCCCGGCATGACCCGGGAGCAGCTGCTTACCCAGCTGAACCACCGCCTTGGCGAGGGCTTTGTGGATTTTGGCGCAGAGCCTGCCGCTCGCAACGAAGCACTGGCGCTGTGCGATGAGCAGCTGATGGAAAAAATGCTGGATGCAGGCACCCTGACCGATGCAGACATTATCCCCGCAGTTGCCCGGCGGCACGTTTTTCCGTGCTGGTTCGGGGCGGCGCTGCGGCTGGACGGGGTGGATGCACTTCTGGAGGGGCTTGACCGCTACACCCGCCCCGCCCCGGCGCTGCACGCCTTTGGTGCAAGGGTGTTCAAGGTATCACAGGACGAGCAGGGCACCCGCCTGACATGGCTGCGGGTCACCGGCGGGGAGTTGAAGGTAAAGGCTCTGCTCTCCGGCGAAGCGGACGGCGAGCCGTGGGCAGAAAAGGCGAACCAGCTGCGGCTGTATTCCGGCGCAAAATATACCCTGACCGAGGCCATCGGCCCGGGACAGGTATGCGCCGTGACCGGCCTGACCCATGCAAAGCCCGGCACCGGGCTTGGGGCAGAGCGGGACAGCGATGTGCCGGTGCTGGAACCGGTGCTCAGCTATCAGGTGCTGCTGCCAGAGGGCGCAGATGTGCACGCCGCACTGGGCAAGCTGCACCGGCTGGAGGAGGAAGAACCGCAGCTCCATGTGGTGTGGAACGAGACGCTGGGCGAAATTCATGTGCAGCTGATGGGCGAGGTACAGCTGGAAGTACTGCGCAGCCTGTTGGCAGAGCGGTTCGGGCTGGAAGTATCCTTTGGTCCGGGCGGCATTTTGTATAAGGAGACCATCACCGAGCCGATGGAAGGTGTGGGACATTACGAGCCGCTGCGCCACTATGCCGAGGTGCATCTGCTGCTGGAACCGCTGCCCCGGGGCAGCGGGATGCAGTTTGCCGCCGACTGCCGGGAAGAGGTGCTGGATAAAAACTGGCAGCGTCTGGTGCTGACCCATCTGGAAGAAAAGCAGCACCTTGGCGTTTTGACCGGCGCACCGCTGACCGATGTAAAAATTACCCTGCTCACCGGCAAAGCGCACCTCAAGCACACTGAGGGCGGCGATTTCCGGCAGGCCACCTACCGCGCCGTGCGGCAGGGGCTGATGCTGGCCAAAAGCCAGCTGTTAGAGCCGTGGTACGCCTTCCGGCTGGAAGTGCCGGTGGAGAACATCGGCCGCGCCATGAGCGATATCCAGCGCATGGAGGGCAGCTTTGACCCGCCGGAAAGCGGCGCGGAGACTGCCACCCTGACCGGTTTTGCGCCGGTATCCACCATGCGCAGCTACCCCATGGAGGTGGTCAGCTACACCCGGGGCAGGGGACATTTGAGCCTGACACTGGACGGCTACCGCCCCTGTCACAATGCACAGGAGGTCATTGCAGAGAGCGGCTACCAGCCGGAGCATGATCTGGACAACCCCGCAGATTCCGTATTCTGCGCCCATGGTGCTGGCTTTGTGGTGCCGTGGAGCGAGGTGCGCAGCCATATGCACGTGGAAAGCGGCTGGGGCAAGGCAAAGCCCGCCCGCCCGGAGACGCAGGCTGCGCCCCAGCGCCGCGCCATGGCCTACCGCGCTACGCTGGAGGAGGACGCCGAACTGCTCAAAATTTTTGAGCGCACCTACGGCCCCATCAAGCGTGACCCGCTGGCGGCGTTCCGTCCGGTGCAAAAGACCGAACGCCCGGATTTTGCCGCAGAGCAGTGGGAAATTGCCCCGGAGTATCTGCTGGTGGACGGCTACAACATCATCTTTGCGTGGGACGAGTTGAACGCACTGGCAAAGGAAAGCTTGGACGCCGCCCGCCGCAAGCTGATGGACATCCTGTGCAACTATCAGGGCTACCAGAAATGCGTGCTCATTCTGGTGTTCGATGCCTACCGCGTGCCCGGCAGCCCCGGCGCCATCGAGCAGTACCACAACATCCATGTGGTCTACACCAAGGAGGCCGAGACCGCCGATATGTTCATCGAGCGGGTTACCCATGAGATCGGCAAGAGCCGCCGCGTCCGCGTGGCGACCTCGGACGGTATGGAGCAGGTCATCATCCTTGGGCACGGCGCACTGCGCGTGTCTGCCCGGATGTTCCACGAGGAAGTACAGAACGTGGAAAAACAGATCCGTGCCCTTGTGCAGGGGCAGGCGTAATGCCGCCCCTGATTTTAAGAGAATGCATTTGCAGCGGCCTATTGGCCGCTGCAAATGCTAAATCTAAAATAATTATTCCGCTAAAAATGCCCACAGCAACGCGGAGGGCATTCAAATCATTCCATTGGAGGTGTACCCATGGCTGTGGAAATTACCGAAGAATTTGTCTGGCAGAATATCCCGCCCCGCGCCCGGGATAGCCATAAGGGCACCTTTGGCAGTGTGCTGGCGGTGGCGGGCAGTGCCTTTTACCGGGGCGCGGCCCTGCTGGCAGCCGAGGGTGCACTGCGCACCGGGGCGGGCATCGTCACCCTTGCAAGCGTAGAGCCGGTGGTCGGCGCCGCCGTCACCCGCCTGCCGGAGTGCTGCCTGTGCCCCTGTAAGGAGGGTGCACAGGGCGGCATTGCACCGGAGAATGTGCCGCTGCTCCGGCGGCAGAAGGCCACCGTGCTGCTGCTGGGCCCCGGCCTTGGCGGCACGGCGCAAAGTGCCGCCCGGGCCACCGAGACCCGTACGCTGGTGCAGCAGCTTCTGCCCGGCTTTGCGGGGGCTGCGGTGTTGGACGCAGACGGCCTGAACGCCGCCGCCCAGCTGCTGGCAGAGGGTAAGCCCTTTCCGCACCCGGCGGGAGAACTGGTAGTCACCCCGCACCCCGGCGAGATGGCGCGGCTGACCGGGTTTTCGGCGGCAGAACTTGCCGCCGACCGGGAGGGTATTGCCCTGCGGTATGCCAAAGCGTGGAATGCCGTGGTGGTGCTGAAGGGGGCACGCACTGTGGTGGCAAGCCCGGACGGGCGGGTGTGCGTGAACCCCACCGGCAACCCGGGGCTTGCCCGGGGCGGCAGCGGGGATGTACTGGCTGGGATGCTTGCGGCGCTGCTGGCCTGCGGTCTGCCCGCCTACCAAGCTGCTGCCTGTGCGGTATATCTGCACGGTGCCGCCGCCGACCGCGCCGCCGCAAAGCGCGGCGAGTACGGGATGCTGCCCCACGATATCCTGCCGGAACTGGGCGCACTGTTTGCGGAAAACCAGAGATAAACGAAAAGCGGCAGCTGCACAAAATACCGTGCAGCTGCCGCTTTTTGTTGCTGTAATTGGCGGTCCAGATTACCGGAACTGGCCGAGATATTCCTCCACCGAGCGGGTCATCTCCTTGGAAAAATCGGAGTTATACTTGCGGTTGCAAAAGGCGGTGCACCACTGGTCAAAGGGGGCGTTTCCGGCTTTGTAGCCGAAGGTATCCCGCAGCTCTGCGCCGTCCATGGTGCGGTAGCCGTTTTCGTGCACGATATGCTCCATGGCGCAGCGCTGGGGCTTTACGCGGTCCTTCTGCTGCTGGGTGGGCCAGCCGAACACCAGCATCACCGCCGGGAACACATAGTCCGGCAGGTGCAGCAGACTGCGCTGGGTGTCGCAGTTCTCCATGATATCCCCAATGTAGCACGAGCCGATGCCAAAGCTTTCGGCGGCGACTACGGCGTTCTGGGCGGCAATGGCGGCATCGGTGACTGCCAGCATCAAATCGCCCACACCCGGAGTGCGGGGCGTGCAGCCGGCTTCCAAGTAGGCGTCGTACCACTTTTTGCAGTCGGCGCAGAACACCAGCACCAGCGGTGCTTTGGCAATAAAGGGCTGGTGGTCGCAGCTTTCGGCCAGCGCTTCCTTCAGCGCCGGGTCGGTGATGTCTAAAATGGTATACAGCTGCTGACAGCCCGCAGATGGCGCCTGTGCGGCAGCTTCTAAAATGGCCTGCTTCATCTCGGCAGGGATGGGCTTTTCTTCATACACCCGCACCGACTTGCGGTCGAACAGGCTTTGCAGGATGGGGTTGCGCTCGGTCATGGGAACACCTCCGGTGTTGTGTTTATTCATAGTCGATGGGCAGGGTGGGCAGGCCGTTCAGTTCCAGCCCGGCGGTGTGTCCGGCAATGTACTGGTAGTAGCCTTGTGCCGCAATCATGGCACCGTTGTCGCCGCAGAACTTCAGCTCCGGCAGGTAGACCTTTGCGCCCAGCTTCTGGGCACCGTCATTCACCAGCTGACGCAGACGGCCGTTGGCGGCTACGCCGCCGGCAAGGCACACCTGCTTTGCCCCGGTATCGGCAGCAGCCAGCAGCAGCTTTTCGGCCAGAATGCCCGCGATGCGCTCCTGAAAGCTGGCAGCAAGGTCGGGTACGTTCACTTCCTCGCCCTTCATCTGCGCCTTGTTCACCTCGTTGAGCACAGCGGTCTTTAAACCGGAAAAGCTCACGTTGTACTTGCCCTCCACATGGGGCACCGGCAGGCGGTAGGCCTTGGGGTCGCCGGTCTTAGCGGCAGCGGCTACGCTGGGGCCGCCGGGGTAGGGCAGACCCAGTGTACGGGCCACCTTGTCAAAGGCTTCGCCCGCAGCATCGTCTACGGTATGACCCAGAATGTGGTAGTGGGTGTAGTCCTGCACCTCCACGATGTGACTGTGCCCGCCGGAGGCCACCAGACACAAAAAGGGCGGCTTGAGCTCCGGGTGGGTCAGGTAGAGCGCAGCGATGTGTCCCCGCAGATGGTGCACCGGCACCAGCGGCTTGCCCGCCGAGTAGGCCAGACCCTTGGCAAAGTTTACGCCCACCAGCACCGCACCGATGAGCCCCGGCGCAAAGGTGACAGCCACGGCGTCCACATCGTCTATGGTCTTGCCTGCGTCCAGCAGGGCTTTTTTGACCGTAGCACTGATAAACTCGCAGTGGCGGCGGCTGGCGATCTCCGGCACAACGCCGCCGTACAGCGCCTGCTCCTTGACGCTGGTGGAGATGACGTTGCTCAGCAGGTGCCGTCCGTCCTCCACCAGTGCAGCGGCAGTTTCGTCACAGGTAGACTCGATTCCGAGAATGATCATTTTAGTGTGCCTCCAGCCAGTTTTTGCCTGCGTGCACATCGGTGCTCAGGGGCACCGCGTACTGCACGCAGCCTTCCATTTCCTCCCGCAGGATGCGAGCAGCCTGCTCGGCCTCCGCCTCCGGGGCCTCTACGATCAGTTCGTCGTGGACGGTCAGAATCAGGCGGCTGGCCATTTTTTCGTCCCGCAGGCGCTTCCACACCCGCACCATGGCCAGCTTGATCACGTCCGCAGCGGTGCCCTGAATGGGGGTGTTGCGGGCCATACGCTCGCCGCTGGCGCGCACGTTGAAGTTGGTGCTGGCCAGCTCCGGCAGGGTGCGGCGGCGGCCGAACAGGGTGGACACATAGCCGTTTGCCTTGGCGTCCGCGATGGTCTTGTCCATATAGCCGCTCACGCTGGGAAAAGCCGCCAGATAGTTTTTAAGGAAGGCGTCTGCCTCCTTCACGGTCACACCGATATCCTTGGAAAGGCTGTACGCGCCCTTGCCGTACATGATGCCAAAGTTGATGGCCTTGGCCGAGGAGCGCAGCCGGGGCGTCACCTCGCTCTGCGGAATGCCGTAGATCTTGGCGGCGGTGCTGCGGTGGATATCCTCACCGTTCAAAAAGGCCTGCTGCATGTGCTCGTCCCCGGTGATGTGCGCCAAGATGCGCAGCTCGATCTGGCTGTAATCCGCGTCTACCAGCACACAGCCCGGCTTTGCAACAAAGTAGGCGCGCAGCTGACTGCCCAGCTCGGTGCGGATGGGGATATTCTGCAGGTTGGGATTATCGGAGGAGAGCCGTCCGGTGCGGGCTTCGGTCTGGTTAAAGGTGGAGTGGATGCGCCCGTCCTCGCCAATGACCTTGAGCAGACCCTCCACATAGGTGGAGTTCAGCTTCTGGTAGGCGCGGTACTGTAAAACGTCCTCCACCAGCGGGTACTCGCGCAGGCTTTCCAGCGTTTCAGCGTCGGTAGACCAGCCGCGCTGGGTCTTTTTGCCGTGGGGCAGACCCATGGTGTCGAACAGCATCTCGCCCAGCTGCTTGGGGCTGTTGGGGTTGAAGGTAGCGCTGCCGGTCTCCATGTGGATGCGGGTCAGCACCTGCTCCAGTTCCTCCCGCAGCTTTACGCCGAACTGCTCAATGCCGTCCTTGTCCACCAGCACGCCGGTGCGGGTCATATCGGCCAGCACCTGTGCCAGCGGGAACTCGATCTCGTTGTACAGTGCATCCTCTCCGCAGGCGGTGATCTCGGCCTTCATCCGGGCAAACAGATCGGCCAGCCGCCCGGCGTCCGGGTAATCGGTGCAGGTAAAGGCGGCAGCAGCCTTGTAGGCGGGGATCAGTTCGCTGATCTGATATTTGGAGGCGGAGGCGTCCAGCAGATAGGCGGCCAGCTTGCCGTCCCAGACGATGCTGCTGCCCCAGCCGTTGGCAGCCATGGCCTTGGCGTACAGGGGCGCGGAGTTGAACACATCCAGCGTCACATCGGCGTTGTCCAGCAGCCGCACTAGGTCGGCGTCCTCCAGCGGGTAGACGGTAGTATCCTGCACGGCGTACCAGCTTTCCGGCTGCAATACCACGTTGCGGGTGCCCTGCTTGCCGGTAACGGCGGGGCGGGCAGCCACCAGATAATGCCCGGCGGGGGTCAGGGGCAGGGGAGTGAGCTCTGCTTCCGGCAGCTCCACAGCCTGTTCTTCGGCGGCGGCTTCCGGCGCTACGCCGTCCAGCCCGAACCGGGGGATCAGGGAGTGGATCTCCAGCTCCTGCAAAAGCCGCACGGCAGCGGGTTTGTTGCCCTCGCCCACGGTGTAGGAACCCTCGGCGGTGTCGATGGGGGCATCGGTGCGGATGGTGCCCAGCGTGTGGCTCAGCTCGGCCATGGGCTTGTCCTCCAACAAGTGCTCCCGCTGCTTGGGCTTGATGCGCTTGTCGTCAATGTTCTGGTACACGCCCTCCAGCGAGCCGAAGGTCTGCACCAGAGAAAGCGCGGTCTTTTCGCCGATGCCCTTCACGCCGGGGATGTTATCCGAGGTGTCGCCCATCAGGCTCTTCACCTCAATGAGCTGCTTAGGCGCAAGGCCGTATTTTTCCTGAATGGCGTCCTCGTCCATCACCACGGTCTTGCTGCGCCCCATTACGGTGGCAGCCAGCAGTACGGTGGTGCTCTCGCTCACCAGCTGCAGGCTGTCCCGGTCTCCGGTGGCAAGGAAGCAGTCGTCCTTGCGGGCAGCGCAGGCAGCAGCCAGTGTACCCAGAATATCGTCCGCCTCCCAGCCCTCGGCGGTAACGGTGCGGTAGCCAAGGTCTGCCAGCAGTTGCTTGAGCACCGGCATCTGCTGTGCCAGCTCCTCGGGCATGGCGTGGCGGGTGGCTTTGTAGCCATCGTACATTTTATGCCGGAAGGTGGGAGCTTTCAAATCAAAAGCCACGGCCACCTCGTCCGGCTGGCACTCCTTGAGCAGGGAGAGCAGAATGTTCAAAAAGCCATAGATGGCGTTGGTATAACGTCCGTCCTTGGTGGTCAGCAGCTTGATGCCGTAAAAAGCGCGGTTGGCAATGCTGTTGCCGTCAATGACCAGTAAACGCATAATGCAGTTCCTCCGTTGCGTAATTTCACACCTTATAGTATAGCACAAAACCGCACCGCGCGGGAGCTTTTTGCGCAAAAAAGAGAAGTGGCTGCTTTTCGTGATGCCGTCTCTCGTAAAAATGCGATTGTCACGGCTCGTAAGCCGTGACAATCGCATTTTTTATAATGTTTTTCCGCTGCCTATGCCCAGAGCAAAGCGGAGGGCATTTCAAATCGTTCCATCGAAAAAAGGCTGCCGCACAAGCTGTGCAGCAGCCTTAGCGATGCCGGGCTTACTCCTCGATACGGATGGCGCTTACCGGGCAGCTCTGGGCTGCGGTGACGGCCTGCGGCACCTCCTCCGGCGGGATGGGGCCGGGCTCTGCCACAGCCAGAACTCCCTCCATGCGGAACACTGCGGGGCACAGCCCGGCGCACTGGGTACAGCCGATGCACAGTTCAGGGTCTACGAATGCGTTCATGCAAACACCTCCTTGCGGAAAGCATTGCCCGTTTTGCCGCAAATTATGCCTATGCAAGCGGTTTGCGGTGTGGTACAATAAGACCGCCGGGAACCGGCAGGAGGAGAGAAGATGAATATCCAGATCTTTGGCACGAGCAAGTGCTTTGATACCAAAAAGGCGCAGCGCTATTTCAAGGAGCGCGGCATTAAATTCCAGATGATCGACCTGAAGGAAAAGGGTATGAGCCGGGGCGAGTTTGATAACGTGGCGCGCGCCTTGGGCGGCTGGGAAGCGCTGGTAAATCCGGCAGCAAAGGACAAGCAGACCCTTGCGCTGCTGGATGCACTGGTGGACTGGCAGAAAGAGGATAAGCTGTTTGAAAATCAGCAGCTGTTCAAGACCCCCATCGTGCGCAACGGACGCAAGGCCACTGTGGGCTACCAGCCCGAAATATGGAAGGATTGGGAATAAAAAACCTGCTTTCACAAAAAAACCACCGGTACAGGTTTTGCACTCTGCGGCCGGATGTGGTATACTGTTGGGTAGACAAAAAACTTTGGGAGACTCAGACCAATGAAAAATACGATCACCCCGGAAGAACACGCCCGGATCAAGCGCCGCCGCTGGCGGCAGACCTTGGGTCTGCTGATCACGGTGCTGGTGCTCATCGGGTTTATCACGGTGCTGCGGGCCGGTGTGGGCCTTGTGGCAAACCTGTTTGATGATACCGCACAAAAGCAGGAATACGAGGACAAGCTGGAAGGCCTGGTACTGTTCGACCCCATGCCCTTTGACGGCATTGAGAACATCGACGACCTGACCCTGCGGGAAGCAGCCGTGTGGGGCTGTGTGTACAGTATTCAGGAGACGCAGGGCGGCTTTGAGAACTACAATACTGACCCCGAGACCGAGCAGCTGCTGCTGCCCTCGGTGGAAGTGGATGCCTATCTGGCAAAGCTGCTGGGCCCCGGCTTCAAGCTGACCCACCGCAGCTTTGATATGGAGGATATGACCGTCGAGTTTGACGAGACCACCCAGTGCTACAAGATCCCCATCACCGGCACGGTGGGCTACTACCGCGCTACCGTGGTCAAGCTGTTCAAGCGCAGCGGCAAGCTGCACGTCACCGTGGGCTATATCCCCACCGCCAGCGCAGATGACAGCATCATCAACCCCTCCTCGGACACCCCCACCAAATATATGGACTACCTGTTCGAGCGCCAGAGCGGCAGCTGGTATCTGACCGGCCTGACCGAGAGTGAGACGAAGCCCGAAAGCGCAGCAAGTTCCGCTGCCGCGCAGCCGGAGCCCATGGCGGAAAGCGATGTGCAGGACGCCATTCTGGCCACTGCTGGAGACTCTGCTGCGGCAGATTCGGCTGCTGCCTCGGCTGTCCAGCCGGAAGCGCAGGCAGAAACGGGCGCTGACAGCGCCGTGGCAGAATCTCCTGCCGCTGAGGATGCCGCCAGTACCGCAGCGTAAAATGTAAATGAAAACACCCGACTGTGCGTTTGCTTTCACAGTCGGGTGTTTTTTGTACGTTTTATTTTAAATCAAACCGTACCACCACCAGCCGATACCACAGGTAGGGCACCATGTTCCAGATCATCCACAGTTCCATCAGGATGTAGTTGGGCAGATCGCGCCAGCGGAAGGGACGCTTGTCCAGTTTGCCCGCTTTGAGCAGGGCAAAGGCCTCGTGCATTCCCTTATCCCAAGCCTCGCCAAAGCCCTGCTTGTGGAACTTGTAGCACTTGAGCAGATAGCCCAGCGCCAGCGGGATAAAGTTGAGTACCAGCATCAGCAGCGGCTCGTTTTTGAGCGGCAGCAGAATGCTGTTGCGGCCGCTCTGCTGGCTTTTAAAGGCGTTGTAGCGCACAGCGCCGGTGCTGGCACCGCAGATGTGGTAGCACTTGGCAGTGGGGCAGAGCACGTTTTTGTAACCGGCATTGTTGGCGCGCCAGCTCAGGTCTACGTCCTCAAAGTAGGCAAAAAAATTCTCGTCAAAGCCGCCGATCTCATCCAGAATGCTTTTGCGGTACAGTGCCGCGCCGCCGCAGGCCGAGAAGATACGCTTTTGCTTGGTGTAGCGGCTGACGCGGCGGCCATCGCCGGTCTTGCAGGCAAAGCCCATCCATGTCACATAGTCCCCGGCGTCATCGGCCAGTTCCCGCTCAAAGTGTCGGATCATCAAACTCTGCACCGCAAAGATCTTGGGGTCCGCATCGGCGGTGCGCAAAAGCTCGGCCAGCCACTGCGGCTCGGCAAAGGCGTCGTTGTTGAACAGCACCACATACTTGCTCTGCGCCCGGGCAATGCCCTGATTCACTGCGTAGGAAAAGCCGGTGTTGCGCCCGTTTTCGATCAGGGTAAAGTTGGGGCGTGTACAGTAGCTGCGGGCCTGCGCAAGACTTTCGTCGGTGGAGCCGTTGTCCACCACGATCAGGTCAAAATCCTGCTCGGTCTGGGCGTAGATGGACTCGATGGAATCCTTCAGCCAGCCCTTGCCGTTGATGTTTGGGATAATGATGGTCGCTTTTATCATAAAAGTTACTCCTGTTTTCGTCAATTACAGAGAGAGTATATCATATTATCGCAAAAATGCAAACCTCTCGGATAACGCCTGCCCTCGTTTGCAAGGCAATGCCCGGGGAGCTGTGACAGAATTGGCTAAAAAAATTGTATGAACCCCTTGACACAATCTGAAAAATGAGTATTATTGTATTAGGCGCTTAACACAGAAACACAAAATGCAGGGAGGGCTACGATGAGTGAACAATTTGATTCCAGCCGTCCGATCTATGCGCAGCTGGTAGAGCGGTTGAAGGCGAAGATCCTTGCGGGGACATACCCGCCCAGAGGACATCTTGACTCGGTGCGGGATATGGCCGCAGCCGCAGGGGTGAACCCGAATACCATGCAGCGTGCGCTGGCACAGCTGGAAACGGAGGGGCTTGTCCGGACCGAACGGACGGCGGGCCGCTATGTGACGGAGGATACCATGTTGATCGAACAATTGCGTGCCGCGACCGCGGAAAAGTTCGCGGAAGAATTTCTGGAAAAGATGCGGGGCATCGGGTACAGCCCGGCGCAGGTCGCCGAATTGCTGGCCCGTCAGACGAAAGGAGAACCGAATCATGAGTGAACTTCTGACCTGTGAAGGGCTGACAAAACACTACGGCGCAAAAACCGCGCTGGACGGTGTGGATCTGCACATCGGCTTTGGGAAGATCGTTGGCCTGCTGGGGCCGAACGGCAGCGGCAAGACCACCCTGATCAAACTGGCAAACGGTCTGCTGCAGCCTGACAGCGGCAGCATCCGGATCGCCGGGATGAAGCCCGGCGTGGAGAGCAAGGCGATCGTATCCTACCTGCCCGATGCCGACTGGCTTCCCGGCTGGATGCGGGTAGAGCAGCTGGTGAAGATGTTTGGGGACTTCTATAAGGACTTCGATCCGGCCCGGGCGAATGAGATGCTGGCAAATCTGGAACTTTCCCCCAAAGACGTCCTCAAGACCCTTTCCAAGGGCAACCGGGAAAAGGTGCAGCTCATCCTTGCCATGAGCCGGAATGCCCGGCTCTATCTGCTGGATGAACCCATCGGCGGCGTGGACCCGGCGGCACGGGATTATATCCTGCACACCATCCTGTCCAATTACAGCAAGGACGCGACCGTCCTCATCTCGACCCACCTGATCGAGGATATCGAGCCGGTGCTGGATGAGGCCATCTTCCTGAAAGAGGGAACGGTCTTTGCTCACCGCAGTGTGGATGAGATCCGTGAGAATGAGGGAATGAGCGTGGACGCATATTTCCGGGAGGTATTCAAATGCTGAAAAATCTGTTGAAGTATGAATTCCGGGCGACCGGACGGACCTATGGCGGCCTGTATCTGGTCTGGCTGCTGGTTGCGCTGGCAATGGGGATCTCGATGCGGGACGAAGTCTGGGACAATGGCAGCAGCCAGATCTGGGCATACCTGATGTTTGCCTACTTTGCCATCGGGGTTGCCATCGGAGTGGTCTGCATTGTGACGATCATCCAGCGGTTCACCAAAAATCTGTTGGGGCGGGAGGGCTATCTCATGCACACCCTTCCGGTCCATCCAGAGCAGCTGGTTGCGTCCAAACTCATTTCCAGCATGGTCTGGGTGATCTGCAGCGGAGTGGTCGGGATCCTGTCCGTCCTTCTGATGCTGGTCGGCCTGGGCGCCTTCGAGGATCCCAAAACGGTCATCAATGGGGAGACGATCACGACGGGCTGGGGCGATGTCCTGAAATTCAGCTGGAAGGCGATCCAGAGCATCGGCGGTGAATTCTGGAGCGAGCTGGCGTGGATCATCGTCCTTGGTCTGGCGGGCGTTGCAGTCCTCATCCTCTGTATCTACGCCGCCTGCATGATCGGGCATCAGTTCAGGAACCATTCCACGATTGCCAGCATTCTGGCCTTCTTCCTGTTGCAGCTGATTCAGGGCAAACTGGATGCAGGCGGCGGGATCCGGGTAATCGTTGGCTCTGTGGCAGCGATGCCGATGGCTTATTCCGCCAGCGGCAATCTCTGGCTCGTCCTTCTTGTAACGATTCTGATCGGCGCAGTCTATTTTGTCCTTACCAGCTGGCTGATGAAAAATAAGCTGGATCTGGAATAAGCATAAAAACCAAACCCCGGCCGTTGCAGATGAAACATACTGCAAAGGCCGGGGTTTATGCGGGAAAATTATTTTGCGAGAGCGGCTTTGATGTTGGACAGAATGGTGTCATGATCCTCGGCGCAGACCAGAACCACTTCGCCGGTGGGGGCTACGGTGACGGTAGCGGCCTTGGCAACAAGGTATTGGTCCTCCAGATAGTGCTCCATGGACTGCTGCTCGCTGGCAACATAGGCCTCCAGTGCTGCCTTTACCTCATCGGTCTTGCCCTCGGCAGGCTTCACGATGGCAACGGCGTAGCTGCGCACCATCATGCTGGAAATGCTGGCGGCAAAGGCGGTGTACTGGCCGTCCTCCAGATTCAGCAGGGGCATCAGGATGTCCCGGATCTCTTCGTTCAGCTGGTCGGGCTCGTACTCGGCGCTGTAACCGTCAATGGCGGTAAACTTGCCGTCCTCGCCCTTGGTGAAGATCATATCGTACTCGTTGTCCTCGTCGCTGCGGGCGTCGTGGATGATCTGGGCGTAGTCCTTGGGGGTGGAGCTGTCGGCCTTGCTGCCGCCGGAGCAGCCCACCAAAGTAAACAGGGTCAGCCCTGCCAGCAGGGCGGCGATGAATTTTTTCATAGTATTGCATTTCCTTTCATAGTGCTGTGTGTGGAAGGCGCAGCCGGGCGCACACGTTACAGGTAGTGTGTGCCGGTTTTGGGCTGCTATTCTGGATACGAACCACCGCACCGCAAAATTGCAGGGAAAAAGTAACAGTTTTATGAACAGCACTCGGTTATAGCATCAAAGCGTCCAGATCGCCGTGGTTCACCGGGGTGGACAGGATGATCTGGGTGCTGGTGGTGCCCAGCTTCTGGAACTGTAAGATCAGGTGCTCCAGCTGTGCCATGCTGCCGCAGCTGACCTTGACCAGAAAGGTGTACGCACCGGTAACGTGGTAGCACTGCAGCACCTCGCGGCTGTTCTGTAGCAGTTCCAGAAAAGCATCCTGCTTGGAGGGGGCAACCGAAAGGCTGATGAGCGCATCCACATACATCCGGTCTGCCGGACGGTTCAGCGTGACGGTATAGCCGCTGATGATGCCGTCCGTCTCCAGCTTATGGATACGGCTGGAGACTGCCGGGCTGGTAAGCGACACCTGCTCCGCAATTTCTTTGACGGGCATCCGTGCGTTTTTTGCCAGAAGGGTGAGGATTTTGCGGTCAAGATCGTCCATGAGAAGAGCCTCCTTCAAAATATGTTGGATTGTATAAAATTTTCTGAAAGTAAAGTTTTTATGTTGTGCAAACCCACGGAAATGGAATAAAATTTCGTTTCTGAAATTCTATGTTAATTATATAAAGTTTTTGCAAAAAAGTAAAGTATTATTTTAAAGCAAAATCCGAAAATCCTGTTTGACAAGAAAAGAAAAACGGGTATAATACATCATGCAAGGCAGCGCGACGAATAAAAGTCTGCCAATGATATTGAGATTCACCACTTTATATACTTTCCCACCCCTCTATACACAAAAACCCGCTGCCAGGCGGGTTTTTGTGTTTGTTGGGGCTTTTTTCTTTTTCACAAAAGGGAGTGGCGGTAAACCACGGACTTGAACCGTGGAGCAGCTGTTTCCGGTCACGACCCCACCCGTGAAAATGCAAACCCGGAAAGTCCGCAGACTTTCCGGGTTTGCTCTATATCAAAATATTATTCTGCGGAGGCTATTTAAATCGTATGCGCCTATCAGACCAGATAGCCCTCAAAGCAGTGCAGGTCCTCGGTTTTGACGATGCCTTCCAGATACAGCCCATCCTCCCGGTATTCCTCCACCTGTACGCTGCCGCGCTCCCGCATGGGGGCGGCAAGCCCCAGTTTGTCGTAGGGCAGCAGCACCCGGATGGTGTGCACCCGGTCGCTGAGCACCTCGTCCAGCTTTTGCAGCAGCTTGTCCAGCCCGTAGCCGGTCTTGGCGCTGGTCAGCAGGATATCGGGGTCAAAGCTCAGGGTGTTGGGTTTGTCGCACTTGTTGTACACGGTCAAGCGGGGGATATCGGCGCAGTCCAGCCCGTCCAGCACCTCGTCGGTGACGGTGAGCTGTTCCTCGCGCTGTTCATCCCCGGCGTCTGCCACCCGGATGATCACATCCGACCATGCGGCTTCCTCCAAGGTGGACTTGAAGGCCTCCACCAGATTGTGGGGCAGGCGGGACACAAAGCCGACCGTATCCACCAGCAGCACCGCCATGCCGCTGGGCAGCACCAGCTTGCGGCTGGTGGGGTCCAGTGTGGCAAACAGCATATCGGCTTCGGCTACGCTGGGGCCACACAGGGCGTTCATCAGGCTGGATTTGCCCACGTTGGTATAGCCCACAAGGCTTACCACCGGCATCCCGGTCTTGGCGCGGGCCTTGCGGCTCTCGCCCCGGCGCTTTTCCATCTCGGCCAGCTTTTCGGCCAGTGCATCAATGCGGGCGTGCACATGGCGGCGGTCCAGTTCCAGCTTGGTCTCACCGGCACCGCGGCGGGCACCGCCGCCGCCGCCACCGCCGCCGCCCTGACGGCTCAACGCTTCGCCCATGCCCTGCAGGCGGGGCAGACGGTAGCGCAGCAGCGCCAGTTCGGTCTGCAGCTTGCCCTCGTTGGTCACGGCGCGGCTGCGGAAGATCTCCAAGATCAGCATGGTGCGGTCGATGACTTCCAGCCCGCCCAGCGCGTTGGAAATGTTGCGGATCTGGCTGCCGGTCAGCTCGCCGTCAAACACAGCGCATTCCGCGCCCAGCGTCTGGGCGGCAAGGGAAGCTTCTTCCAGCTTGCCGCTGCCCAGCACGATGCCGGTTTCCGGGGTCTGGCGCTTCTGGGTGATCTGTGCCACGGCCTCCATGTGGTTGGCTTCGCACAGGGCAGAAAGCTCTGCCAGACTGCGCTCGCAGTCCCACAGACCCTGATCCAGTGCCAGCAGCACCACCTTTGTGGGAGGGGTCTCGGTCAGAATATCATAAAGCTCGCTCAAAGTAAGTCCTTTCTGTTATCGTAGCGTTCTTTTGTCAGCAGATAGCACCGGCATTCCACCGGTGTGCCGTCAAATTTGTGGTAAACGTCGTTGTGATGGTACACAAAGCCGGCCTTTTCCATCACCCGGCCGCTGGCGGGGTTCTGCACCGCGTGGCAGCAGGTGAGGAAGGCTCCGCCCACCTGATTGAACCAGAAATCCACCACAGCTTGCAGTGCTTCGGTGGTAAGGCCCTTGCCCCACCACTTCTGCCCGATGCAGTAGCCCGGCTCCCAGATGCCGCCGGAGAGTTCCAGCCCCGGCCACTTGGCCTTTTGCTGCGGCTCACCCAGCAGGGCGTTGTATACGGAGATGGAGCCAAACACCTGTCCGGTGGCCTTTTCTACCATGGCCCACTGGTAATAATCCGGGTTCGGATACAACTCTGCCCACGCCGAAAGCAGTTCCCGGGTCTCGGCAGGGCTTTTGTGCGGTTCCCAGCGCAAAAACCGGGTCACAGCCGGGTCATTTGCCCAGTTTTCGTACATCTGCGGGGCGTCCTGCGGCAGCAGACGGCGCAGCAGCAGACGGTCGGTCTCCAGTTCAGGTGTGCCGGTGTGGCGCATGATCCATCCTCTCCCTTTTCTCAAAAGTTATCCCTAAGATAGCACAAAAACGGCCACGCTGCAAGCGAAATCAAGAAAACCGCTTGACCGGATGGGTGAACTACGATAAACTGAAAGATGAAGTCTTTTTATAGGAAAGGGAAAGTATCGATGTTAGATGTGCGCAAACTGTTAGCCCAGCGGCCGCTGCTGTTCGATGGCGGTATGGGTACCTATTATAAAGCAAAGCCGGGGCAGGAGTGCGAGCAGGCAAACCTGACCGACCCCGAGGGCATTCTGGCGGTGCACCGGGCGTATCTTGCTGCCGGAGCGGACGCCATCAAGACCAATACCTTCAGCCTGCCGCGTCTGGCGGCGGCACAGCAGCCGGGCTGGGAGCAGCTGGCGGATGCAGGCTGGCAGCTGGCAGTAAAGGCCGCCGGGGAGACCGGCGCGGCAGTGTTTGCGGACCTTGGCCCCGCACCGGATACCGAAAATCTCCCGGCGGAGCAGGTGTATCTTGCTGTGGCAAAGCGCTTTGCGCTGCTGGGTGCACGGAATTTTCTGTTTGAGACCCTGAGCGCCGAGGACGGTGTGCTGGAAGCGATTCGTGCGCTGAAGCAGACCGTGCCGGAGGCCTTTGTACTGGTATCCTTTGCGGTGCTGCCGGACGGCTACACCCGCGAGGGCCGCTACTGTGCCGAGTTGGTGCGCCGCGTGGCGCAGAGCGGCGTGGTGGATGCCGTAGGCCTGAACTGCGTATCTGCCCCGGGCGCGATGCGGGCACTGGTGCAGCAGCTGGGGGATGCGGGACTGCCCCTTTCGGTCATGCCCAATGCAGGCTACCCGGTGGTGGCGCGGGCACAGGTGCGCTATCAGGGCAAGCCGGAGTATTTTGCCCGGGAGCTGAGCCGCCTTGCCGCCGAGGGCGTGCGCATTCTGGGCGGCTGCTGCGGTACAACGCCGCAGCACATTGCTGCCCTGCGCACCGCGCTGGATGCTCTGCCGGAAGCGCTGCCCGCCGCCCCGGCGGCAAAGCCCGCTGCAGCGGCAAAGCCTGCAGTGGAAACGGACGATGCCTTTTTGCGCAAGCTGCGCACCGGACAGCGGGTCATTGCGGTGGAACTGGATTCCCCCAAGGACGCCGACCTGACCGCCTATCTCGAGGGTGCCCGCCGCCTGCAGGCCGCCGGTGCCGACCTGCTGACCATTGCAGACTGCCCCATTGCCCGGGCGCGGATGGATTCCTCGCTGGTGGCCTGCCGGGTGCACCGGGAGCTGGGCATGAACGTGCTGCCCCACATGACCTGCAGGGACCGCAACCTGAATGCCACCAAGGCGCTGCTGCTGGGACTGTACGCCGAGGGTGTGCGGGAGGTACTGGCTATTACCGGCGACCCCATTCCCACCGCCGAGCGGGACGAGGTGAAAAATGTGTACCAGTTCAACTCCCGCAAGCTGGCACAGTATATCGTGTCGCTGGCCGGAGAGGGGCGGGAGATGCCCGCACCCATCACGGTTTTTGGTGCGCTGAACCTGAACGCCCGCAATTTTGAGGTAGAGCTGCGCCGCGCCGCAGAAAAGCTGGAAAACGGCATGAGCGGCTTCCTTACCCAGCCGGTGCTGTCGGCACAGGCGGTGGAAAACCTGAAAAAAGCCCGGGAGACGCTGGGTGAGCGCGCAAAAATTCTGGCGGGCATCCTGCCGGTGGTCAGCCAGCGCAATGCCATCTTTATGGAAAACGAGGTCAACGGCATCCATGTGGATGATGCCATCATCCAAAGGTTTGAGGGTCTGGACCGCGCCGCAGGCGAGGAACTGGGCTTGGAAGTCTCGGTGCAGGCTGCCAAGGCGGCTGCACCTTATGCAGACGGCTTTTACCTGATGACCCCCTTCAACCGGGTGGCGCTGATGGAACGGCTCATTGCCCGCCTGCGCACCGAGGTGACGGGCTGAAAAGATAAAACGGGAGGAACACGCTGTGCCCTGCGAAAAACCATTGCTCAGCATCATTGTGCCGGTGTACAAGGTGGAAAACTATCTGCAAAAATGCATCGATTCCATTCTGGCGCAGACCTTTACGGACTTTGAGCTGATCCTTGTGGAGGACGGTTCGCCGGACGGTTGCCCTGCGCTGTGTGATGCCGCTGCCGCGAAAGATGCCCGCATCCGGGTGCTTCACCAGAAAAACGGCGGGCTTTCTGCTGCCCGCAATGCCGGGCTGGATGTGGCAAGGGGCGAGTGGATCGGCTTTGTGGATTCCGACGACTATATTGCACCGGAAATGTACGAAACACTGTACAAGGCCGTGCAAAGCACCGGGGCAGACCTTGCCCTGTGCGATTACGCTGCGGTGGACGAGGCAGGCACACCCTGCCTGCCGCCGTACACCGGGCTTGCACAGCGGATCTTTACCGGGCGGGAACTGCTGAAAAGAGCCACGAATACGATGGCGCAGCCTGCGTGGAACAAGCTGTACCGCCGCGCTATCTTTGCGCAGCTGCGCTACCCGGAGGGCAAGCTGAACGAGGATATTTTTGTGCTCCCAGAAATCTGTCTGAACACCAAAAAGGCCGTGGTGGTGCCAAAGGAGCTGTATTATTATGTGCAGCGCGGCAGCAGCATTATGAACGGAAGTAAAACGCTGCGCCATTTTGATGCTGCCGAGGCCGCACAGCGGTATTGGAACTGCCTCGTGGAAAACGAGGTATACGATGCGCTGGCAAATGCGGCAAAGTTTACGATGGGCAGCGTGAGCCGGGTGTACCGGCAGCTGCCCCCGGCGCTGCGCAAGGCACCCCGCAGCCAGGAAATGCTGCGGATGCAGTTTGATGTGGTGGACCGGACGCGGCAGTATTGTACCGTTCCGGCGGGACTCTGGCTGCAAAGCCTGCTGTTGCGGCTATTTCCGCGGGAATATATGTGGCTGCGGAACATCAAAGGCAGGGGAGAATTAAAAATCGCATGAGAACACGTTATTCGATCATCAATATGCTGTTTAACATCGGCGGGCAGTTTTTGACGATGCTGCTGTCCTTCATCAACCGGATGGTGTTCATCCGCTGCCTTTCAGCGGAATATCTGGGGGTCAACGGCCTGTTTACCGATGTGCTCAGCATCCTTAATTTTGCGGAGCTGGGCATCGGTACGGCTATGGTGTTCAGCATGTATGAACCGGCAGCCCGGGATGACGAGCAGAAACTGGCGCGGCTGATGAACCTGTACAAGTGGATGTACCGGGCGGTGGCAGTCTCGGTGTTGCTGTTCGGGTTGGTGCTGCTGCCGTTTCTGCCCTACCTCATCAAGGGCGGCGAGGG
>ENA-UEQE01000148-UEQE01000148.1-human-gut-metagenome-genome-assembly--contig:-NODE-148-length-55515-cov-8.071593_pt1 | contig 55515 bp, 57 predicted proteins | sample MGYA00242934_ERZ507935 | MGnify/ENA primary metagenome ERZ507935 (study PRJEB26167, sample SAMN06115423) | human gut metagenome | host: Homo sapiens | place: China:Anhui | collected 2015-03-30 | study... | reverse complement strand
TCGCAACACTTAGCAAGGTGTGGCAATTCCTCCCCCACATGAATGAGGGGGAATCCTTGCCACTACAGCTTGAATTCAATTTCACTGAATTCCGATTCAACATTATTTGGCGTGGCTCAGCTTGGCCCGGCAGCACGATACCATGGCGGCCGAACACAATGATTCTCCAGAACGGAATTCTCGACATTCGGTGCGAATCGTATATAATCTAAATAATAAAACAGTATAGGAATATAGCTAAGCCGCCAAGCGAGTGAAATCGTTTGGTGGCTTTTCTTTTTGCTACGGAAAAGTAGACATTGTACTTGTCATGAGCTTGTTGCATACTTGCTACGAACTTGCTAAAAACTTGCTAAGCACTTGCTACGCTTTACCTCGAAGCAAGTTCATTTTTTTGCGCGAAAGAATATCGGATAAGTGACGCTTCCTACTCGTATGACCGAGAGAAAACATGCAAAGACTCTACCATTCTGGTAGGGCTTTTTTGCTGCCCAAAAAGTTGGAAAAATGTCGCAAGCGAGCCGCTGAAACCTCGGAATTTTGTCGCAGCCTTTCCGAATATGAGATGTATCTCACAAAAGCGAAATGCGCTGCTTCGTATCTGTGGTGAGACAATCGGAACAGGCGAATAGCAAAATCTCAGCTGCCGCAAATGCTGTCAAGTTCAAATCACAACTCCCAAAAGTTTCGTTTGGGAAAGCCTGCATTAAAAGTTTCGTTCTGGAAAATGCAGAGGGGAAAGGAAAATGTCGAAGCATATATGCACTGATTTTCTTCTTGCTATTTGTGCAATCCGCTCAAATTGGCGATAAATATTCCCAAAATAAATAAGTCAAAGTGCTTTTGGTGTATAATGGCTCTGACAAACAGAAAAAAGGAGAACACTATGAAAAAGGTTGTATCATTAGCACTTTCGACTTTGCTCGTCCTCTCGGTGGCTGCCTGCGGCAAGGCGAATAGTTCCGCTGCAACAGCCGCAAGTGAATCCAAGTCAAGTGCTTCGTCAAATAGCACTTCCAATAGCACGCAAGATTACAGCCCTGACGGGATTAAAGTAGGAGAGACATATACTACAGAAGACGGCAAAACATATGAAAGGGTGTGGAACGGCACAGGCAGCGATTTACCTACGCCGTCCCCCGAACCCAAAATTACATACGATAATGATTTCCAGGCACAGACACTTGTTGATAATGAAGAATGCACCATTATCTTGCAGAGCGTTGGTTACGATGATGATTACGGCTATTATTGGAAGCTTTATTTCAAGAATAAGACATCAGATAAAAAACTCGGTTACTCGTTTGATGACTGCACATTGAATGGCGTGGGTGCGAGCCTTTGGCTTACGAGTGTTGAACCTGGTCAAGAGGAAACGGAGATTCATCATTGGGAAAGTTCCGGGCTTAAAATTTATAACATCAATCCGCAGGATATCAATACGGTAAGTTTTTATCTCGATGTCTATAACGAATTAGATTATGATGTTATCCCACGGCATGACTTTGTTGATGACGATTTCGTGGTTTATCCAAAAGGGGAAGAAAACGCAACCGAGCCAAAGCATGAAACCCAACCCACAGACCTCGTACTGGTTGATAATGACGCTTGCGCCCTGATGATTTGTGGATTTGACCCCAACGGCCTACACGGTTATACGGCCAAAGCTTACATAGAAAACAAGACGGATAAAGAAATCATGTTTGCCTTTAGAAGCGGAGGCTCTATAAACGGTTTTGAGTGCTTCCCTGAAACAGATACAATGGGAATTGATGCGCACACTAATGCCTATGTAGACATCTACTATTACGATTATTTAGATACTTATGAGGCCAACGGTAAAGACCCCACCTCTGTCACCGAAATGGTGATGCCAATCGTTATAAACAATTCCAGCACTCGGGACATCTATGTAGATGAGACTTTCACTATTAACCCTCAGACAAATTCCGTGACAACATCGGAATAATTTGACGCCCTCCTGCGATTAAAATTATTAACTTTCCCGGGCTTCGTTTGCAACTTTGTAAGTAAAGGTTTCGTTCTGGGAAAACACGGTGGAAAAGTAAAATGTCGAAGCGCTTTTGATGTATAATAGCCTTATACAAAGAAAAAAGGAGAAAATCATGAAAAAGGTTGTATCATTAGCACTTTCGGCTTTGCTTGTACTTTCCCTGGCCGCCTGTAGCAGCTCTAACACTACCAGTACTGCTGCCAGCAGTGCAGCTACATCTGATGCTGCATCCTCCGAGGAAAGCACCAGCGACTCTTCAACGAGTACTGCAAGTAGTGCTGCCGATAATGCAACGGCTGAACCCGACATCCAGTTCGATGAGAGCTTCCAGCCACAGACGATTGCCGACAACGATACCTGTACCATCATCTTGCAGAACGTGGGTTATGATGACAGCTATGGCTACTACTGGACCGTTGATTTCCAAAATAAAACGGATGACAAAACTCTTTGCGCTATCACAAGCAGCTCGTCCTTGAATGGAATCCCGGCAGATACCAGTTGGTTCCCGGAAATTGGACCAGGAGTGAAAACCACCGAGGTCGTTTCGTGGGATAAAGCAGGACTGGAAATCTATGGAGTGAAACCGCAAGACATCGATACCGTCAAACTTCACATCGATGTCTATGATGAAGCAGAATGGGATGTGTCGAATCGTGATGACCCTGTCGATGATGACTTTGTGATTTATCCGAAAGGTGAAGAGAAAGCGACAGAACCAAAACACGAGATTCAGCCCACGGATATTGTGCTGTTCGACAATAATGCCTGCAGCATGGTCGTTTGCGGATTTTATTCTGATAGTTTCATGGGCTATACGGCAAAAGCCTACTACGAAAACAAAACCAACGACCGTATCGATGTCATTCTGGACAAAGGCTCTATCAATGGTTTTGAGTGTACCCCGGAAGGGACAACGCTGCTGGAACCACATTCTAACGCCTATATTGATATTCGTTGGCAGGAATATGCCGAAACCTACGCAGAAAATGGCAATGACCCAACATCCATCACAGAAATTGTAATGCCAGTTTTTGTGAGAAAAGACACAGGGAGCAATACGGTATACATTGACGCCACTTATTCCATTGACCCACAAGCAAGAACAGCAACGCCGATAGTGAATCCCCAATGATAGCCGCATAATTTTCCAAAGCCAAAAAAATTCTTGGGAAAACAGCAAAACTTTTCTGAGTTCAAAAAACTTTTAGTATTTTTGGGAAAAGTTTTCTGGAACGGAAAATATTAAAGCGCTCACCATCTTCGGTGGGCGCTTTCGTGTTTATTCTTCAGTTTTCTTTTTCAGCCACTGCCTTCTAACGAACGGCGTTACATAGGTTTCATCACTCTTCAGCTCATAGCCATAGCTTTCAGCTATCAGGATGGCACGTTCGCTTGCTTTCTGTCCGGCAGGCAGATGGCGAATGAAACCATTGATGTTTTTGGACGAAGCATCATATTTGGACTTGTCGAACACCCGCAGCGGCTCGTCGTCATCATTGCCTTTCTTGCGATAATCGCGGGGCTTTCCGCCAATCATCAGACAACGAATCCCGAATGGAGTATCCGCGTGTGTCACAAACGAAGACCGGAACGACGCATCAGTGGGCAGGACATCCGGCAAATCACAGGCGAGAGAAGTGTACAGCCAGAGAATCAGATTCGTGACGCTGTCAACCAGCTCTGGAAATTGAGCCCGGTCAGTCAAAATATAAAACCACTCGGTGCTTGTGTTATAGTATCCGGCCAGGTCACCAAACTTGGTTACGATTTTATACAGACACACAATCTCGTTGTCGCGGCAAGTCTCTTTCAGCTTAATTTCCTGTATCAGCTGGCAGGCATCAAACTGAAACAATGCACCGTTGGCGGGAAGAGTTCTGCGGCGATGGTGCAGCGTATCTTTCAGAAACTCTGTCGTATATTTGGGTGAGATGGGCTTTGGCCACCAGGACCACATGTTCGGAGTATTCTCAATCAGCGGCTTGTCCGGCAGCATGTCCACGGTATACTCGTTCACATAGGTAGCCATCGAAAGGACTGTGTTCGTATACAAATGTGAGAGCAAAGCGAGGTTGTTGATGCTGTCGAAGTCGGCAACGCCCTCATAACCATAACGCTTATAGTACGAAAAGACCATATCCAAGCGTCTGTCTTCAGAAATCTGAGATTCACATTTGTCGTATGGCCGATTGTTGAAAAGAGCATCACTATAATAGACAGGAACATCGGCGAGGGGATAGGGGTCCCGGATGATGATTGGCTCGTTCTCAGTTGAGATACCGACAATGTTGTTCACAATATCGAATTCCTGAGGCTTGAGGTATTCGCTCCCCTGCATCAGCATATCGATTACCGCGTACAGGACAGAATCATTACGTTCCACATTTCCGTCAATGGTCAAACCTAAATGAACGCATTCCTGCGCATAAGCAATAGCCTTAAAATACAAAGCATAGTCCTTATTCTTCTTGATGGGCTTTGTGAGCTCCTGCAAGAACCGATGATATCCCTTGATGAATTTATCAGAGTTCGCCATGGCAAGCTCTACCTGAGAGCTGACGGCCTCAATGATGGGTTTGCACTCCTCAGCTTCACGGACCAGGTGAAAGAGGAAAGTAGATGCTTTCCCAAAATCCATGTCATGCAATGTCGTCGCAACCTGGCAAGCGCTGGACAGGGTTCTTCTCTGAAATACCCAGATAGACTCGCCTTTGCTCCGATACTTCTTATCCCATACCGGTGCGTATTTATCGACTAAGGCATTACCGAAATCTTCCTGCACTGCCAAAACACCATTTTCGTTCTGCACAGTATCCTCCTCATAGTTTCAGCTGCCCTACACAGCTCTGCGCAGTGGGCAGTAGTTTGTGGGTTATCTCGTTGCGGAAATACTTAGGGTCCACGGCCCGCATCCCGAACCGCACACGGTCTAAAGCATCTGCATCCTTGAGAATCGTATATAGCAGCCACACCCGTTCTTTGTTTCGAATATTGGATGTTTTGAGGTCTGCAAGAGCCTTGCGGTCATCCAAGCAATGATACTCGATGAGGAAAGCAGTTGCCGGATTGCAGTCGGAGACTGTGTCATAATAAATGTCCCTAGACTTTGCTCCGTGGCTGTCATCGACATCATCGTTTGTCCGCCCAATATCATGGTAAAGAATCGCATCACATAGCTGGTGGGATTCTTTTCTTGTTAAGGCAATGCCCTGAACCTGAACCAAAAGCAGCGCATCAAAGAGAACTCGCAGCGTATGCTCGGCGTCGTGCTCCTCATCATTAGCCCGGCCATAAGCATCATACAGAGTGGAAATGCGGCTCCGGTAGTGCTGGTAGAGAGGGTAGAACGCCTGGATTTCGTCTGTCAGAGCGTTGATACCGAGAAGCACATCGACCTTTACATCTTTTACGGCAGCCGTGGGGACAAGGACCTCTTTTTCCTCATCGTCCGGAAAATACTCGATAATATCACTTTTGTTGATATGGGCAGTGATGATTCTGCTGTTCTCGAGACTCGGAATGCGGCAGGCGAAGAAACAGGCTGCCTTGTAGCTCGTGGTCCAGGAAAAGGACTTTTTGTATGTAGTAGACTTGCTGCCTTCCCCACGATAAACAGTCACGGTATCCGGCAGGCTGGATAGCCTCTTTATAGTATCCTACTTTTGTTTCTGAGATTTTTCGGCAAAGACTTTTTGGAGGTCATCCTCCTTGAGAGCAGAGAAGCCAAAGTCGCTGGTACGATAAAGGTCCAGAAAGAGTGAGTACAGGTCCTCGTCAGGGTTAGACAACTCAATGTACCTGGAAAGAACAGACACACGAAGGCTGTTTTCCAGGGAAAAGAGGTAGCTGCGAATGAAGGGGGCGTTTCCCGATGAGATTTTCTCGGCCATATCCAGAACTCTCTGCTGAAACTTTTCGTCCGATTCGCCGTTCACAGCCAGACGCTTGTCCCCGTAAATGTTCAGAGAGAGAACAATGGGAACGGTCGTGCTATCGAGCTCGCAATAATAAAGAGGAGCAAGCATATTGTGCGCAGCATAAATCTTGTCGACGGGGAGTCTCGGATACTTTTTAGCGAATTCAGTGGCCGTTATACCGATGCTGTAGCCTTCTTTGTAGTACCGTTCAATGTCAGCACTTGTCTGCACTGCAGTGAGGGGTAGCATCGTCTCGAGACTTGCTTGGTTGATGCTTACAAGAATATTCCCGACCGTCATTGTTTTTCTCCTCCCACAATTCTTTCTAACATAATTATATCATATTTTACAGATGGACGGGCCAAAATCGCAACTTTGTTCATGAATACTTAAACTTTATGCACGAGATTTATTGTTGCCCTAATATATAAAACTAGAACCCCGTCATCTTGGATGGGGCTCTTGAGTTGTAACTGGAGGTGTATCTCATTTTGTGCCAGGGGTATTGTATGGTAGTTTTCGAAAATGAGTGCAAAAAAACAAACACCAGAAGTCGAACTCAAAAATATCTTAGTCTTGGCAAGTTTACCCTTGCGCCGCTGTGCGAACTTCGTACAATAAGAATTGTACAAGAGAAACGGCAAGAGACATTTGTAGTGATTATAGTTGGTCGCCACGAATCGATGCCGTGTCTGCTTGCGCATAATTACCTCTTTTCGAAGCCCACAGGTCATTCTCTCACCTGTGGGTTTTGTTTATTGCGGAATCGTGCGAATTGCAGACAATTAAAGACAGAGCGATTGTGAGATGGGGCGATACCGATGCAGTAGGGATGAGAATCTTAGCAGCTAAAAGAGTCAACAACCCCGCCTAAACCGGTTCGCCGGTTATAGACGGAGCTTGCGGGGCAACCTGTAAGCCCAGTTGATTAGCCTAAGCCCATTGCTCCGGCAGTGGGGAAAACTACGTTGTGTACTAATAATATAGGCACCTTATCCATGCTCCACAAGTGGTGAGCTCTGCAGGCGTTTCGTTAAACATCTCCGAGGGGAGGAGAAGTGCGAGCGTCATGTCGAAAGGCTAAAACAGTGCATAACATTGGCGAAGTGGACCACAGGACGCAAGTCCTGACTTATAGTTTTATTACTATTTTACGAATGGAGAAACAAAAATTATGGTATATGTGATTGGAATTGTAGCAGCCCTGATTATTCTCTTTGGATTTCTCTGCTACAAGAAAGCTCCGCCCACGGAGGCTATCGTTGTAACTGGCTTTGGCCTGTCTAAGCCTAAAGTGGTTTGCGGAAAGGGTACATTTGTTCTGCCCGTTCTTCAACGGGCTGACCGACTGAATATGCGCCTTTTGAAAATCGATGTCAAGACTCCTGAAACAGGTGTTAAGACGAAGAACGGCGTAAGTCTCTGGATTGACTCTGTTGTCACGATTCAAGTCTACAGCGAAAACTCTACCGTTCTGGATGAAGAAGTGAAGGCATCCGGTCTGAAAGACGCCAAGGCGTACATCATGTCCCGACAACAGGCAGCCATCTCGAACTTTCTGGGCATGAACGAGCAGGGCATCAATGAGAAAGTTAATGACGTTCTGCAGGGCAATTTGCGTGAGATTGTCTCTGACATGACCGTTGACCAAATTCTGACGAACCGCAAGCAGATGGCTGTGAGCGTTATCGAGAATGCTCGCCCCGACCTTGCTAAGATGGGACTTGAGGTCGTGACTTTTAATGTCCAGGACATCAGGGATGCAGTGGATGTTCAAGGCCACAATCACGGCGTTATCGAAGCTATCGGCATTGAACAGGAAGAGCTTGTGAAAAAACAGGCTGAAATTGCCCGTGCTCAGGCTGCCCGTGATGTAGCCTGCGCGAAGGCCGATGCTGAGATGGCTGCAAATGCCAAGGAAGTTGAAGCGCAGACTGCGATTGCAAAACGCAACAATGAATTGCAGCTCGCCAAGGCAAAGCTGAAAGCTGAAGCTGATAAAGCTGCGGCTGACGCAGATGCTGCCGGTCAGATTCAGATGAATCTCCGCGCCAAAGAAATCAAAGAAGCGGAAGCGGATGCTGAAATCGCCAAGCAGAAGAAAATGGTAGACCTTGCCGCACAGGAAGCCGAGGTCCAGCAACGCAAACTGGATGCGGAAGTCCGCAAACAGGCAGATGCTGACCTGTACCGCCGCCAGAAAGAGGCAGAAGCCAAGAAATATGAGGCGGAACGTGCAGCTGAGGCACAGAAGTTCTCCAAGCAGCAGGAAGCAGAAGGCATTGAGCTTGTCGGTAAGGCAGAAGCTGAAGCGATTCGTCAGAAAGGCTTGGCTGAAGCGGAAGCCATGAAACAGAAAGCAGAGGCATATAAGCAGTATAACGATGCGGCTGTGGCTGAAATGCTCATCAAGGTTCTTCCTGACATTGCCAAGAGCGTGGCTCAGCCTTTGTCCAGCATTGATAAGGTTTCTATCATTGGCGGTGATGCCTCCGGCGTATCCGGCGTTTCCGGGAACGTTCCTATCCTGATGGCTCAAACCATGCAGACGGTGAAAGAAGCGACCGGCATTGACATGGGCGAAATTGTCCGTGCCAACAGCATCCAGGCAAAGACAGACCGCAACATCAACATTATGACTCAATGTGAACAGCCTGAGAATAACAAAGAGAAAGGAGGTGCCAAGGCAATGGAACGCGTAGAAGGCGGCTATCTGATTCATGAGAAGAATCTCAACGGTGAGGAAGTCACTCATTTTCGACCGGATGTGACCGAAGAAGAGAAGGCTGTCATGAAAGACAAAAAGGCCAAAGATTAAAGACAACATGAAAAGAGGGTGACTCGAAAGAGCCATCCTTTTTTCTGTTGTGACGCAAACGAAAAGTTCATGGTAGCCATCCAATTTGGGTAACTGTCTTTTTTGCATGTTAAGGCTTTGTTGCTGAATTGTGCGAATTTAAGATAATTAAAAACAAAAGATGCTTTGTATCAAATCGATTGAAACCGAAGAGGTGAAGTTAATGCTCGGCGTGAGTTTGATTATCATAGCAGCGGCTATAGTCTACATGGTCGAAACCTATATCAGCACCTATTACACTATCGAATACATGCACGGAACATCGCTGTTCCTTATCCTCCTTGCGAAATATGGCACGCCAGTCCTGTTCCTGCTGCTCTGCGCCTACATTGCATATCGCAATTTCCTCAAAAAGCAGAAAGCTGCGGCTTCTGCTGCATCTGAACGGCCTACAAGCAAAGAAGAGCTGTATACCAACAAAATTCAAACGGCAGTAAAGACAAAAAGCGTCTTCTCAGAGCAGGCTGACCAAATGCTGTATCAGGTACGGCGCTTCGGGCAAAAAATGGCCGTTGCCTACAGCATGACCCAGGATAGCAAGACATCCGGGGAACAAGCCAAGTGCCTAACGTTATTGGAATCCGCAGAACGTATCTTCTATGACCGACTGGATGACGCGATTCGCTCGGCTTCAATGTTTGATGAAACGGAATACAAGGCTTTCTGTCAAGGCTCTATCTCGTTTGGAAACAAAGAAGAAGCGCAGAAAAAGAAAGAAATCTACAATGGTATCGTAAGTACCGTGGATAAGGTAGTTCATGACAATGAGCGCTTAATCCTCCGATTAGATTCTTTAGCATACGCTCTGAACCAACGTTCTGCCCAGAATCCGTGGGATACAGAGGTTGTGCTCGCAATGTCAAAGCTCGATGCTGTCATTAACAAGACGACGCAGGATATTGAACAGGATGAAGATATCAGTCGTGAGGCTATGAAACGATATAACAACTTGAAAGGAGAAATTTAACGTGACAAAAAAGAACATTTTCCCTGTAGTTGCAACCATCGCCGTGGTGGGTGTTGTTCTCGGAGTATTTTCGATGACGGTGATGAGGGACTCGAATGTCAGCATCAGCACGATGACTTCCGAGCAGGCATATGCCAACTTGAGCAGCAAGATGAAACGTATCGGGGTGCAGGAAGTATCCGTCAATCCGCAGCAGCTTGATGTATCGGAGTTTCTGGACGCAAAGGATGAACTGCCCGACATTGAATCCTCCTACCCATTCGTGGTGGAGGGGAACGGTGATGTCAACATTGAAGTCTTCTCTTCCGGCGAGAAAGCAGCAGAATCCGGCTCCGATTCTTTCCTGACAAGCATGGCAAAAAAAGTTCAATGCCCAGCACAACAAGACTTCCGGAGACAAGACTATGAGTGTCTCCCTGCGCTCCGTTCCGTCCGGTACGGCGGCTGAGTACATCTCGACGGGAAAGTATCAGCCCGAGTGCTATACCCCCTCAAATACGCTCTTTGGCGAGCTGGTGAAGAACGAGGGCGTAGAATTGACCGTTGAGGCTGACCGTCTGGTCGGCAATGTGGCGGGTATTCTCGTATCAAAGAAGACAGGGGATATGCTTCGCTCTGAATACGGTGAAGCGTCTGTTTCTTCCGTTCTGAACGCAACCATCGATGGCAAACTCATGATGGGGTATTCCAACCCATATACCAGCGCAACTGGTCTTAACTTCCTGCTTGCTGCATTGGCAAGCAGCGGCAGCGATACGATTGTCGATACGGCTGCTGTTGAGAATTTCCAGAAATTTCAAGCGAACGTCCCTCTCGTATCCTTCACGACCCAGCAGATGGTCCAGTCGGCTGACAAGGGTATCGTGGACGGTGTTGTGATGGAGTACCAGTCTTATCAGAATGACCCGACCTTGCAGCGCAACTACGAGTTCATCCCGTTCGGTGTGCGGCATGATAACCCCCTGTATTCTATTGGAAGCATCTCGGCCGAAAAGAAGGAAGTTATTGCTGCGTTCGTTTCCCTCTGCGCCCAGAATCAGGCAGAAGCGACGAAGGACGGGTTCAATGGTCTTGACGACTATGCTTATACAGGCAAGGCATACGACGGCAACACCATCGCACAGGCTCAGAGTGTCTGGAAAGAAGAGAAGGATTCCGGTATTCCTATTGTGGCAGAGTTCGTTGTCGATACTTCCGGCTCGATGCGCGGCGAACCCCTGAATGCCCTGAAAGCCGCGATGATAAACACCATCCAGTATATCAATGACGACAACTATATCGGCATTATTGGCTTTGATTCAGATGTCAGGGAATACCTGCCCATTGACCAGTTCTCTCTGACCCAGAAAACTCTGTATAAGGGTGCCGTGAACTCCCTCGATGCGAACGGCAGCACCGCAATGTACAACGGTCTTTGCGTTGCTATGGACCGTATCTACAAAAAGTCTCAGGAACTCGGCGGTAACTGCACGCCCATCATCTTTGTGCTCACGGACGGTGACAACAATACCGGATATGACTTCTCCGATATGAAGAACATCATTGCCGGTATGGATATCCCTATCTATACCATCAGCTACAACTACGCGGCAGACAGCCTCTCGGAACTCGCGTCAATCAATGAGGCGGCTGCTATCGTTGGTAACAGCGAGGATATCACCTACAAGCTCCGCAACTTGTTCAACGCGGAGATGTAATCCAAAAGCGCGGTTTTGTCCGCGCAGCTGCTCCAAAAGACAGCCTCCACACGGCGAGCAGCGGGAACATGCTGGTCGGAAACGGCACGGTCGTCAGCTGCCAGTGCCACTCGATGGATGAGACGGTCGAGATGGTCGCCGCCTTGTACAATGGCAGAAGCAGCGCAAGCATAACCATCCTGCAAAAATATATGCCGTTCATCTTTTTGGGTGGGCGGCTTTTTGTTTTGTGAATACAGCGATTCAGTGGCGAAGCGAGCCGATTTTACCAGCAGTTTGATATTCTGCGGCATGATTTCCAGCAGTTTGATACTCTGTGGGCAGTTGCACAGCCGTGCAAATTGCATACAATGGGAATTGGAGAACAAAAAGAGCGATGCAAGGATGTATTTGCAATAAATATGGCGGCTGTTTTTGGTATTCACGAAACAACACGAAATTAAACGAAACGCGAAGAGGATACAAGAAAAGACGAATGAAATCCGGCTGAGGCGGATTATACTTGTGCCGAGTAGTTTGAAGTCCGGGCAATGGGACAGCTAAAGTGGTAAAATGAAACTAGGAATACCTAAAATCAGATTTAACCGAAAAAACAAAAACCATGAATGAATAATTGGTTGCTAAAAAGTAACCGCTCGCTTTTATACCCAAACCAACAAATGACCCAAATCTGTTTAGGAAGGATAGGTACAAAATGGCAAGAAGGAAAACAAACGACTTGGAAAATCAGATGTCGCTCATGGACATGATGGCATCGGAAAGCCCCGAATATACCGAAGAAGGCCCGGAAGAACTCTTGGACCCCGGCGAGGACATGGGGGACAGTGAAGGGCAGACGGATAAGCCCTTCAAACTCGTGGCGAACAAGACCACGAAGGCAAAGGCGAGCATCTCCACGCAGGCGTTGAGTGTTGTGAAGGCGGTATATGCTGATACGGTAGAAACGAATTGGGAAGAGTTGTTTGACGGGTTCGACAGACTCTATGCTATCACTTTTTCGTCCGGTATCGAGTTCGTGAATAAGGTCATCAACAAGTTCTCGTATGCGGAAGTCGTGTTCGGCTGCGAGAAAATCATCGCCAACGACATCGCTGCCATCATGTCGGTGCAAATCGACAGCGTGCAGCGGCTCGCTAAGTCTAAGTCGGCAGGGAACCTTGCGAACCGCCTCGATGACGGGTCTTTGCAGCTGTATGTATCGCGGGACACGAAATCGCACGAGAAAATCTTCATTTTGGAGAGCACTGACCATAAGCGTGTCCGAGTCATCACCGGCAGTGCTAATATGTCGGCATCGGCGTTTTGCGGCATCCAGCGAGAGAATATCGTTTGCTTCGATGACGAGGCGGCATTTTCGCATTATAAGGTCCTGTTCGAGACCTTCAAGGAGACCTGCTCCGACAATGTCTCCTATAAGGCAGTCGTGAACACCATGAACCAGGAAGATTATCTGAAAGAGAACATCAAAGAAGTGCCCGTCTTTCAGTCTATTGAAAAGCAGAAGCTTGTCTTTCTGGAACAGGCACAGCCTGAGGATGAGGTCGAATACGAGATAGTTGCCGATGTCAAGAAAATGCAGGAACTCGTCAAGCCAATCATGCCTAAGATGCCGGTACAGGCGAATCGTATTGTAGTGGCAGCGGAACCGATGCGCGTTTTCGGGAAACGATATACCGAGGTTCGGCGTGTGGCAGCTGAGGCAGTTAAGCAGCTCCCGAAATTACATATCGACTATGATGCCGGGACCATGACCTTCAACGACGAGAATATCGACCTCAATCCGAATCTCAGCGAGGTGGCAAAGAACATCAAGAGCATCCAGAAGTTTTTCTCAGGCATGGACTACTTTTACGGCGATGTCGAGCAGGCCAAGAAGGACTACTTCAAATACATGACCTGGTATCTGGCTACTCCGTTCATGGCGTATCTGCGGTATTTCGCATCGAGGAACAACTACGATACGAAGCTGTTCCCGATGTACGGCGTTATATACGGCGACTCAAACGGCGGCAAGACGACATTTATAAAATTTCTTGTCAAACTCATGTGCGGTGAGACCGTTAAGATGAACACAACGGAGGATTTCACAGCCACAAGAATCGACGGCCTCAAACGAGTTTGTGAGGGACTGCCGCTGAACATCGACGACCTCGCCAAGACCCAGTTTCAGAACCATTCAGAACGGGTAATCAAGAACGATGAATGGGGTATCTCTGACAGGCTCGTGAACTATCCTGCTGTATCTATCACATCGAATAAAATTACCTCGCTGACAAAAGACCTCTCGAAACGCGCTATCATCTGTCGAATTGGTGCTAAAATCGACAACGAGCGCGGTGCCAAGAACTCAAAGCGTGTGAATGAGAGTATGTCGGAGCTGACAACCGCGTTCTATGGCGAATATGTCCGCCGAATGCTTGTTTGCATCGATGAGATGACGACGGAAATGCGTGAAAATGCGAATGGCAAGGAATACTTCCCGGATATCTTCCACGCTTCGTCTAGTGTCATTGCAGATATCTTCGAGGCATGCGGAATCGATTTGCCGGACTATGTGCGTATCCTGTACTATAACGACTATATGGGTGATGAGAGCATTGGTCGTGCTGCAATTGAGAAAATCGAACTGGCATGGCAGGCTGACCCGAGCAAGTTCCGGGTTGATAAGAAGCAGAACAGGCTCATTTACTCCTATCCGCCGGATGGACCGTGGTACGAACTGAAATACATTGCAGATGAGCTGCCGAACTCCCTCGAAGCAGAGATTTCTGGCGGCAACCAGCTTATCATGAACTACGAGCAGGCACAGGAATTGTTCGGCATCAAGTTTCGGCGCTGGCTGGGCATCTTTAACCTCTAATATGCATGGCAGGTTCTTTTCGGAGCCTGCCTTCTTATTTCGCAAAAATAGTTGCCCATTTGTGCGAATTGCAGACAATCAGAAGTAAAGCATAAAGCGAAGGAGCTGAGTACCATCTCAAAATTTGCAAGCAAAAAGTTGATTGAGCGAAATTGCAATATCATGAAAGACTACGGCAATGGCTATTCCGTTGAGGAGCTTGCCACAAAATATAGGTTGAGCGTCCGTACTTGCTATCGAGCGTTAGACGACGCGAAACAGGAGGCCAGAATTCAGTTGGCGCAGGTAGAGGATGCTAGAAAGGCCGAAATTCTTGCTGCGTACAAAGCCAGTGTCCCTCTCAAGGAAATGATTGCAAAATTCAACGTGGCAGAAGGATATTGCAGCATGGTTGCCAACGATGCGGGCCTGACTGAAAACCGTAGAAATGAGCGCATCAAAATTAGACAAAGACCGCGCAATGAGAATATCTTTCGAGAATACGAGAGCGGCGTGCCGGTGCAGAAACTATCCGAAAAATATCAGCTCTCGGTTCCTGGTATTTACAAGGTTATCCAGCGAGTGAGAAGGCAAAAGGAGGCGATGGAGTTTTGCAATGGATTGTGAAGCAAACCAAATCGAAAGGATATGAGTTCACCTTTGATATCGTGAAAGGCAAGGCCGTTATCGGGCAGGCACACTATATTCCGAAAGTGCTGCGGCAAGGTTATGGCATCCGGCTGAATGATTCCAAGTTCCTGCTGCAATACATGCCAGCTGCTGACGCAAGGGCGTACATGCGCGGCATCAACACGAAAGATATTCTGAGACACCCTTTTGCTATCTGTGAGAACAACCGCAGGGTAGGCGAGATTTCCGTCATCCATACAAAAACCGGATTCCTCCAAGGATACAATTCTATCGCCATGCAACTGTATGGCGAGGAATACCAGAGCTACAAAATCGGCTTTGGAAAAGAAGGAGTATGCTGCCCTGTATTCCTTTGCGGACAGCAAATCGCCCAAATCAATAAGAGCGCGGTGGTCAAGGATAATCTGGATGAATACCTGATTTACGCAGTGAATGAAAAGGCACTGATGCCGTCCGTCATGTTCGCCATTTATATCGATGGAATATACTACGCAAACCGAGGCGTGTATGTGGATGACGCAACGACTATCAACTGCGAATACAGCTTGAACGAGGAAGTCCTGTCCCACTACGACCCGAATTTTGTCAAGGGACTATGACTCCAATAACTGGTATTCACAGACAATATCATATTGCGAAACTGTGCGAATCGCAGACAATTAAAAGTGAATGAATTACAAAAGCTACAGAGGATAAACAATGAGCTATGAACCCATTATCACACCGGGCAGGAATTTCTTTCTTGTCTCGACGGAGTACAAAGAGAGCTGCTCTGCCTGGTGCCGCAAGCAAATTAGAGCGACACTGAGGACCTGTCAGGGACGAGTCATCATCATTGATGCAACGGGCGAGTACGCGGACTTGGCGCTTGAACATGACAGATTGATTCGAGAGAAAATCCCGTCCATCATTTATCGGTATAAGCTGGTGGACGGGAAACCGTATATTGCTCATGTCATTGAAGTTGATACGGAAGCAAATGAAGCACCGCACCTGATTGTATACGATATCAGCCGGACCATAATCATCAGCTGGAAGGTCGGCGTGGAGGCAATTGATAAAATCCTGCAATCCTATGCCGTGATGCAGGACAGTGAAATTGCGTGGCTGTATGTTCCGCTGGACTTATATACCAATGTCAAGCCTGAAACCGAATCCTGGAACATTTTGGAACGAACTATCAAGGGTAATGAAGGCAAGCTCATGACAGTGCTAACGACCCGAAAATTCAACATCGGCATGGTTCAGCGCTGTTTGCATATGACAAAAAATAAACTTTTGGAGGATAGCAAATGACCAATGAACAGCTGAGAATTGCATTGACGGCGAATGCCGTTACCAAACAGACCCGTAACCATTTTGGGTTCAGTGACCCGTGTGGGAAGACTCTGGAAGAGTACAACAAATCTTCAACGCTTTGCTGTGTGACGGCAGCGCAGAAAATGAACACGCCGGGTTTCGAGCGTGTCCTTGCTGCACAGATTTTCCCCTGCTTCACCATCGGCTGCTGGAACCAGACGAAGACGGTCTATGATTTTGACTACGAGTTCCAGAAAATTCTTATGGATACGGATGACATGGCGATTCATCAGGATATCCTGCAGCGGCTTCCGATTCGTGATTTCTTTATCCCGGTGTATGACAGCTACGACTACAACGGTATGTTCGTGCATGTGGAATTCGAAGAGAAAGAGAAGACCACTGCTTTCGGCATCGTTCTTGTCGGCCCGGCCAAAGGCAGCCATGATGATTTCACGTTCCTGACTCTGCCTGCCTGGGCCAAAGAAAACCAGAGCTTGACGGAAGCAACTCGGAGCACGAAAGAATACCTGGAAAAGGCAGCCGGGCAGCGGCAGGTAAATGGTATCAGCGTACCGGCTGTGATGGAAGCAGTTCCTTCGGTCTTTGACGGCGGCACGCCTTATGTTCGCCTGGCAATCCTGTGTGCCTACTATCTTGCCAGTAAGAACCCTGATGTCCGCTTGGAAACTTCCAAAAAGCGTGACCGCCCGGTATTCGTGTTTCAGGGAAAGGCACAGCGAATCAACGTCAAGGCATATACCGTTGGTGAGAATGCGGCCAAAGAATACAAGAAGAACGGGGAAGGCAAAACTCCCCGCTGGCGGCATTACTGGTGCGGCAATGGCCGGGAACGTCGGGAATGCAAGTTTATTTACTGATGGCGGTGAGGGTGAATCATGGCTCCCCATACTTATCAGGACCCGATTGGGTTCTATGAATGGTTCGATGACCTTCCTTATGCTATCCAGGATAGTATTCTGAAACACCTGCCGCATATGGAAGGCGAGGAATGGCTCATTGTCATTATCCTTGCAGCTCTTCTTCTGATGATTCTGGTTTCAGCGTATCTGGGCTTTGCAAGACATAATGTCAAAAAAACGAGTGAACGACTCAACGCTTTGAAAGAGCTGAACAACACGACTGAATTCATGCCGGTCGAGGCGCAGTACCGCTACTATCTACGTTCTGATACGAAGCTGGAATACGAGGAGTTCTCGCTCCCGAAGTTCTTTCGCCGTGAAGTGAGGGAAAACTTCAAGCTGTACAATACCCTGCTTGGCAATGCTCGGGCAAACACAGTATTGTATGAAACATACGGCCGCGAAATCCAGGAACTCCCGGATTGGACAGAATCGGATGACGATTGCGGGCGGCATATCCCGTTCTTTCTCTACCACAACATCGAGAAAGAGTTGTACGATGAAACTGTCCTGGACTGCCCTGTAACGAACCCTGAGTTTGTCTGTACGAAAAGCTATCTGCCCAAAGATGCCAAAGAGCCGATTGAGACGGAAGAGACCTATACACTGGAGGAACTGGAAGAGTACATACGCCGCTTGAAGGTTGCAGCCGATGTCAAGAAGAACAGCCAGAACGCAGGCTGAAAAAGGCGGTAAACAAATGCAAGAGGCGGGAGTCCCGGGTTTGTTGGTTCCAGAACGTCTTCCCACCTTAATTTTACCAGCACTTTGATATTTTGTGGTTATTGACAAACGGCGCAAAAGGTGCTTGAGTTAAAAGCCATTGCAAAAAAGTGCGATATCCATATAATAAATTGAAATCCAAAAGGGAGATACACATTATGAGTGAACAGAAAGAAAATGCTCAGCTCGAAGCTTATCGGAAGCTCGTTGAAGATTTCAAGCGCTTTGTCAGCTCTGAGATTCGGACGGAGGAAAACAGTTACCGAATTGTGGACATGACTTCTGAAGATGCCGAAATCAATGACCCTAGTGTTCCGGTAACTCAGCTGGAAGACGATAAGGCAGAGAAGCTTGCCGGTATCTGCATGGACCTGTCCAATGCCACGCTGTGGCTCTACTACAACCGTGACAAATTTGCAAACGTCGAGTTTATGCCCCTGACTGATGAAACTCTGAAAGAATACCAGAAGCAGGCTCAGAATGCTCTGAATGAACCGAAGAGCCCTCTGTATCTGAAATCCTGGTATCAGCTCATTGAAATGTTGAGTCAGGAATGTATCCCGCAGCGCTACGAGGACGACGGTCAGCGATATACAGACGTCTATGTGAACACCTATATGCTCATGTACCTGACCATGACCCGACTCAAGAATGGCGGCACATTTACGCGCCTTGCAAACGGGCAGGGAAGCGATGCTGTGAAAATCACGACCATCGCAATGTACTACTTCTCCAGCCTTTTGACGGTTCTCTGCACTGAATATTAAGAATTTTTTTCCCGTGTGAGCAGTGACGCTCATGCGGGAATTTTTTGTAATTTTCTATTGTCAATCTGTGCGAATTGCGTACAATGAAAAATATAAACCAAAAATATATCTTATCGTTGTCCCGCATGAGTTGTTTGTGCGGGACTTTTTGTTTGCGGAAAGGAAATGCACTATGTACGGTTTATCAGAAGAAAGCTTAACGATTGTTGGTGTTATTTTGATTGTGGTTGGTGTCGCTATGATTGGTTGGGGATTTGAATGGAATCAGGACATTACCAATGATAAACGGGTCGGAACCGTTGTCAGAGACATTGGCGTTATGGTTTTGGCAACCGGCATCATATTTGTGATGCAGCGGGCAATAAACTAAATTGGGAAAATGTAAGGCAGGCTCATTTCGGGCCTGCTTGTTTTTTGGGTGAAATATGATTACAACAAAGAAGATTGACCCACGGCCATATTAGCAGAAAGCTGCTGCGGCGATTCACAGAGAGTGTGTCCCGACAGCTCCCGCCAAGAGCCACGAATATTATTGCTGCCTTGCCCGATGGGATGGGTCCTACATTGGCTATTAAACTTACAAGAGTGAGCAGGCAGCTCAGAATGCCCGAAAGCAGATTACCCGGCGCGGTGAGACGGCAGTGTATGCCACAGTAGAGGAAGCCGAAGCGTGGGTCGAACAACAGAAGGCGGCAAGAACCAGGAGGTAATCATATGCGTACAGACAAAACAGCAAGCCACATTTGCTACGAGCTTGACCACGATGTGCAGGAATATGCGAAACGGCTTTTAGCCAAAAAAATTCTGCACGCGGTACGGCAGGACAATACTGCTTCATTGCCTGACGAAATGGCAAAAAAACTCTCCGAAACGGCAGTATTTCTGACCGAACGCCTCGCGCTTTTGTATAAGCTGAATTCTGGATTCCGAGGCATTCGATTCAGCACTTTCGGAGAACAACCTGCTGTTTACACTACCATGGTCCAGCACAATGCTCCGCTGTACGATGAGCTGATGCTTGGACGGGCCTATAACCTTGCCAACTACCTTGCTGCTGATAACGCGGATATCAAAGAATCTGCTTTGATGAAGCACAAGGTTTTGGCAGCAATTTATAGTGCCGCTGCACACATGAAAGGGCAGACTCCGGAGCGGAGAAAAATCTCGATTCAGAGCCAGATGTTTGTGTCTACGGCAGTTGAGTTGTTTGATAGCCTGTTGAGTGCAGCGACAGAGAAAAAGAACGGCAGCGATAAAAGTGCCGCCTGAGTTAGAAATTAGGAGAGTTTGCATGATTCGAGTTAAGAAAGAGAACCACCGTAGTTGGTTCATGAGCAACTATTATCCTTGCGAATTTGTGATGAATGGGATTCGTTACAAGAACGCCGAGGCAGCATTCCAGAGTCACAAGGTCCCACTGGAAGAGCGCAGACAGTTTGCGGACATGCCACCGGCTTCTGCCAAGCGCTTTGGCCGCAATGTAGCTATCCCCGCAAACTGGGATGAGGCTCGGGACGACGTGATGCGCCGCGTGGTGATGGCCAAGTTCGAACAGAATGAAGACCTCAAGCAGCGTCTCCTCGAAACGGGTACGCAGCCCATTGAGGAAGATACCACCAGCTGGCATGACAACTATTGGGGCAACTGCCACTGTCCGAAATGCCGGGACATCCCAGGCCAAAACCGGCTCGGAACTATTCTGATGGAAACGAGGGATAAACTGAAAAAGCAAGCGGGCAAATAATGCTTGCAATGCATTGCGGGTTCCATATAATTAAAACCGTAATCAAAAAGAACTATCTTTTGCGAGGACTCCGTTGCCGACGGTGTTCTCGTTTTCTTTTTTCAAGACAAAAGGCTGCCGCCCAGTAATGGGTAGCAGCCTTCTTTTTTTTGATTGTGTCAGCCAATATGGCAGCAAATCACCTTACCGCGTTCAGAACGATTCACTGCACAATCTCGCCAAGGTCGTTTGCATATTTCGGGCCACACATCATGAAGTAGTTGACGGGGCCGTACTCCAGACCGAGCTCCTGCGCGTATGCCTTGATAGCTTCCAGAACGTCCTCTTTCTTGAGGCCAAACTTGGAATGCAGACGGGCAAACTCTTTGTCAGAGACAGAAACGCAAGAGCAATTTTCTGCATCGGTTTCTTTGCTGCCCAGCATCCCGTCAAAGATGTCCTGCCCTGCACAGAGAATCGTCTCATTGTTCATCGCATAGGCGATAACGGAAGCCTTACAGTCAAAGTCGCTGTTTTCCACAAGGAAATCCTCAGGGCGGCCGTGACGTTCAACAACGTTTTCATAGATGTCCCGGAGTTCGATAGGAGCAGAAGGAGCGGTCAGAGCTGCTTTATGAAGGCGCATGAATTCCACAAACTTTTCATTCGAGAGGATATCGGTATAAAAGCCGATGCCGGAAACGCGAACCTTCACTTCGCTGGCAAAGTAATCGTCAATTTTGGAAACGATTTTCTGCTGGACCCGCTTGTATGCTTCCTGAACATTGGAAGCCGTGTAAAATACCGGGAACTTCATGATGTCGATTCCCTCCGGCAGACTCGCGTCATAGGCCGCATCAATGCCGCCCCGCAGCGCCGGAACCGCGTCATGCAGCTCTTTCACAGAAGAAATGTATCCGGTAATGTACAGCTCATCGTTTTTGCTGTAATGCCCGATAAGTCCCACATAGAGGGTCTGCATCAGCATCCGCTTGAAGCTGAACCAACAAAGACGAATAGGTAGAATGACATTAGCAGCCGTACCTTCCGCATGATAGGTGCCGGGGGCAGAGACCTTTTCCAGCAGAATCTGGTCATTCTTGTCGCCGTATTTTTCCTTGAAAAGAGCTTGAAGAATTTCAGTGGACGAAAGAGGAGTGGACATTGGAATCGTTTCATTCAGAAAAGAGAGGAATGCATCCACGTTGTCTTTCTGCCATGCGTCATCAGACATGCTTGCACGCTGCATAGAGAGCTTGTCTTTCCCGTCGTCAGGCAAGGGCTTATACCCACAGGCGATACGAAGCTCGTTCTCCGTGACAGCATCCGTTGCGCTTGCAATTTTCTTGATGGTATTTTCGGTCGGCTGAGCTTTTGCGTTGCCATTCACGAGGCTGCTGATATACCCACGAGTCAGTCCTGCCTGAAACGCAAACTTACCCTGTGTTCGGGTTCCGATGGCTTTTTTGACCAGCGATGCCAGCCTTTGAAAGTCGGGCTCTTTGGGAAAGGTGGCCTCCGTATCCTTATTGCTGTTCTTTTCAAGTACCGACTTGTCCCAACCGGTGACAAGAGAATACCCAATATCCCTCAAGGATTGATAGGCAACCCCATTCTGGTCAAGAGCCGGGGAGTATGTACCGCTGTTATCTTCCAGCTGCTCTACTGCGTCACGCACCATCCTTGCTTCGTTCATCAGGATGACGTCCGGGGCTTCAAGCCGGGCAAGACTCTTGTACCGATTATTGAGGCGCTCGACTCGTGCGGCCAATGCAGTGATGTTGGCAACTTGGTCTTCCGTTGCATGGGCAGAGATATCTGCACCAAGTTCAAAATGGTTCAGTGCAGGAATATCCACGCCTTTGCTCTTGGCGAATTCCACAATGGCTTCCGCGCCATAGAAACGCTTCTCATGGGCTGCGACAACTTTCGTTATCGTGTCGGCCGAGTTGTCCAGCTCAAGCACTTCACCTTTTCCGGCATCCTCGACATAACACCTGGCGTTGGTGAGAAAGCCTTTCAAAAAATCAGCATCCACATCCAGCTTCTTAGCGATGCCGGGCAGCTGCTTATAGAAAATCACGGGCGTGGCGAGGTTAACAGAAATCATGGTGTACTCCTTTCAAACGTGTCATTTACTGTACAAAACTGTCATCTTATGTAATTATAATAGCACATCTCGCACTAAAAAGCAAGCGCTAATTTACAACAAATGACAATAAAACACACAAGATGACATATTTGAGCAAAGCGATTGATTCTTGAGCTTTCCGGCTTGGTGACGGAACAAGCTCTATGCGCCTTGTCTTTACCACAATTTTGCCACAGTTTTGCCTTGTGCATCCGTGCAAATTGAATGCAATTAAAGATGTCGAAAGATAAAGCACAACACACAAAAAAGGAAATTTCACTATGAACACCAGTATTTTGAAACTCGAAGCCACTGTAATCCGCCCCAAAGACGATGATGAACTTGACGACCTTGCCGCATCCATCAGCTTTCCCGTCGAATGCGATGATGAAGCAATTGGCGAGGCTCTGGGCGACCATGACCTGATGGCCTATGTTGTCGGAGAGCTACACGACCTCGTTGTCCGAATGCGTCCCGAATGGCTGGATAATGAGGATACTAGCCTGACCATCAAGGCATTCCTGGACGAAGCTGAGTACCAGACGTTCAAGGGCCTTGTCGCGATGAAAGAAGACAGCTACACCTTTGATATTGAGGGCTAAACGCCACAGAGCAAAAAGCAAACCCTGCCTGCAGTAAAATGCGGGTAGGACTTTTTTGTCTGCGTAGCTGCATCCTTTTGTCCGCAGAAACCGTAGGTGCCAGGATGCGTAGCTGCCAGTATGACTTGACCTGATGTGCGAATTTTATACAATCGGATTTGTACGAGAGATACTATTCACACAATAGGATTCACACGAAGCTGCTCGGGAGCCGTATGGCTGCTGGGTGGCTTTTTCTTTTGTGCGAGTTGCGTACAATATAAATCAAACGGAGGAAATTACCATGAAAAAATTTATTGGAACTGCTTTGGCATTATGCTGCCTGGCTCTACCTTTGGCTGGCTGTGAGGACGCAATCAGCACTGTGACAAGTACCACAATGTCTGAACTCGAAGATATCCCGAACCAGATATTGGCCACACCGGAAAGTGCTGAGATGAAACTGGAATACAATTACATTCATTTTCGTTACGACAACATCTGGACTGTATCCGCTCTCGTAAGCTACGAAATCGTGGACAACGGGCAAAACATCAAATTTGAAATCAACGATAGTCGTTATCGAGACAAGGTTTTCTATACCAGCATGTCGAATGTAGAGCTCGTATACCGAGACAATAACGTTGATTATGGCACGAACTACACCATCTATCCAGGGAATGCTTCGAAATTTGGAAAGGGTGGTAAGTAAGATGGGCATTAGATTTATCGACGGCAATATTTTTTCACGACTTTCTGCGAGTAAGCCAACTTACATTTGCCAGCAAGTAAATTGCAAAGGCGTGATGGGAGCCGGACTCGCGATGCAAATTCGCAGCCAATGGCCGGTAGTATATCGGCGCTATCTGGGACTTTGCTATGGCAGTGATGGCAACAAGCTTGGGACTTATCAAGAAGTTCTGGTAGAGCCGAAGCTGTACATCGTGAACCTGTTCGGCCAAAATGGCTATGGCCGGAGCGAAAGACAAACAAATTACGCTGCACTGGCGGCTGCGCTGTTCTCGTTTTTTAGAGACTGCGCTCGAAAGAATCAGGACGTAACTATCCGGCTGCCATATGGTTTAGGCTGCGGACTTGCCGGAGGCGACTGGGACACGGTTCTGGACATCATCAGCGATGCAGCAAAAGCCTGGAATCTGAATGTTGAGATTTGGAAACTCCAGAAATAATAGCAATAAGACCTTTACCGAAATTCGGTAAGGGTCTTTCTTTTTTTGTAGGGATGCAAATATGTACAGATTGCAAACAAATGACACCTGCCGTTGCAGAAAAAGCACGATGGTGGGATAATATTAGTAAAGAAACAACAACATCATCAGTAAAGTAAGTGAAAAAGCCTATGACAAACGCAGAACTAAAAGCAATCGTCCGGCGCGAGGAATACGATTTCCTGCGCACTAACAAACACTTGGGGAGCAACATTTTATTCCTAACGCTTAGCGGCAGTCATGCCTACGGAACCAACGTCGAAGGCTCCGATATCGATATACGTGGCGTGGCAGGCTCACCCGAAATCTTAGGGTTTAACCACTTCGAGCAGGCCATTGACAACCGGACAGATACAGTCATCTACGCTGTGAACAAGTTTGTCAGCTTGCTTGCGCAGGGTAATCCCAACATTATCGAACTTCTTGGCAATGACCCGGAGCTATATGTGAACATGACGCCGGAAGGCCAAATGCTGCTTGACAATAGGGAACTGTTCTTGACTCGGCGCATTGCCTACAGCTATGGCGGCTTTGCGAACGACCAGCTCAGACGTTTGCAGATGGGTTTGCTTCGCAACAGAGTCTCGCCGGAGGCGCTCAAAAACAAATTCGAGAAGAGGAGTCTGGAACGGGCGATTGCTGGATGGGGAAAGGATAATATCTTTGAAATCACCATCAGTGAAGATGCGGATGAAGAAGGCAAACATCCGCTCCTGATTTCTGGCAGCTTGAACGATTATCCAGTCACCTCTCTAAAGTCGCTGCTAAAGAGTCTGACTACGACCATCGACCAGTATGAGCAGCCGCAGCATCCGAAAGCACAAAAAGATGCTGCCCACATCAACAAACACGCGATGCACATTGTGCGGTTGTACTACACGGCGTTCGATATTCTGGAAAAAGGCGAGATTATCACTCACCGAGACAAGGAACGCGAGGAACTGTTGGCGATTCGCAACGGCAAGTACCTGCGTGAAGACGGGTCGTACGCACCCGAATTCTTTGAGTTTGTTGATGCGCTTGAAAAGAGATTTCAGGATGACGTGAGGAAAACCTCTCTTCCTGCTAAGCCGGACTGTGGGAAGATTGAAGAACTGTTGGTAGAAATCAATAAGTCGTATCTGCGACGCGTTATTTGACGCACTCCCACCCCTTACGGAGTGGGCTTTCCCGGCGCGGGGACTGTAAAATAAAGCTTGCACATCTGTGCGAATCAGATATAATAACCCTAATAAGATAAAAATTGTGCCCTGACGGCATCTGAATTGGATGCTGCCGGGGCATTTTTGTTTGTTAAGGAGAATTTGGCTATGACACTGAACGACTTGTCAAGCGAACAGCAGGAATTCGTACATTTGGCATTGTCGGGCAAAAACGTATTGTGTGACGCCTGCATCGGCAGCGGAAAAACATCGACTATCAACGTACTCTGCGATGCATATCCACCAGAACGGCGTATTTTGTACTTGACCTACAACCGATTACTCAAACTTGATGCCAAAGACAAAATCAAGAATGGCAATGTCCTGGTTCAGAACTATCATGGATTTGCAAGCCTGCTGCTGAACAAAAAGGGAATCCGGAATTGCGGACAGGGCGAACAGCTTGCCATGGTATTGGAAAAGAAAATTCCGATTCCGCCGATTGATACTCTTATCATTGACGAGTATCAGGATATCAATGACGAGATTGCAGAACTGCTCAAATATATCCGCTCTAAGAATCCGGGCCTTCAAATCGTCGCAGTGGGCGATATGAAGCAGAAAATCTACGATGATACAGCGCTGGATGTCTGGGAGTTCATGCAGGATTTTCTCGGCCGCCATGAACAGGTGGTTTTCACGAAGTGTTTCCGTATTTCCCATGACTTGGCAGAACGGCTTGGCAATATCTGGGGTAAGACCATCAACGGCGTAAATAGCTCCTGTATCGTGGAACAGATGTCGGTCGATGAAGTGACAGAGTTCCTGAATAAGCAGAACCCCAAAAATGTCCTTTGCTTGGGTGCTCGAATTGGAGCCATGACGAAGGTGCTCAACGACTTGGAGAATCGACCGGGGAACCTCTATGACAAGCATCATGTCTATGCAAGTATCGCAGACAATGATGGGAATAAGACAGTAGCACCCTCCTCGGATGTTGGTATCTTCACAACTTTTGACGGCAGCAAAGGTATGGAGCGGCCTATCTGCGTTGTGTTTGATTTCACGGAAGAATACTGGTCGTCTCGCACAAGCAAACCGATGGCACGATATGAGATTCTTCGGAATCTGTTTTGTGTCGCAGCAAGCCGAGGAAAGCAGCGAATCATTTTCGTAAACTCAGACCATCCGTTGAGCGATAAATCTCTGATGACCCCAACTGAAACTCTTCGCGGATTTCCGCATCCGTTCGCATTCTCTGAGATGTTTGACCATAAATTCATCGAGGATGTAGATGCCTGCTATAAGCTGTTGGAAGTCACACCGATTGAACGTAATGATACCACGACCATTGATATCCAGACGGCAGATGCAATGATTGATTTGTCTCCCTGCATCAGCATCTACATGCAGGCAGGATTCTTTAATTCCTACGATATAGATGACGCACTTGCGTATTACATGGACCTGCATAAAGACATGCAGTATTTGAAAATCAAGAAGGGCGCAACGGTCGAGGATAAGGTTCTACTGCTCACAGCACTCGAAACGAATCAGTGCAGGTATGTAAAACAGGTCAAGCCTCCTTTTGTGAACGCAAAAGCCAAAATGTCGCTCAGTATGCGGCTTGGAACCGTGTTCACTCCCGATGAATATGTTCAGGCACGCGGCGATATCGAAATTCATACTAAGGACTATAAAGTGATTTATACCTCGGGCCTTGCGGATGTCGTAAAGAATAATACCGTCTACTGCATCAAGTTCATCAGCAGCCTGGCACATAAGCATTTTCTGCAGTGTGCGTGTTCCATGATGGCATTGGGGCTGCCATATGGCGTTGTCTGGAACGTCAAAAGTAACCTGATGTACAGCGTGAAAATCAAGGATATAGACGCTCTGATTGACGCAATTACCAAGTGCATTACGAAACGGGTTTATGATAGCGCAGATGACTACACCTGCAGGAAAGGTTTTGTACAGGATACCGCGTCGATTATCGACCGATGGACTGACGACGGATATGCGGAAGAGCCCACCACTATCACTTCCGGCGACGGTATTGCCATCATCAAGCAAGGAAGCCGCTATTTTGTGATGGACGGAGCACGTCGAAACACCCTGAACGATAATTTCGGGATGGGCTTTGTCGATGTAAAAGATGCTTGCCTTGCTTATGCAAAGAGTTGTGAACTCCAGAAAATCGTGGACCATGATTCTCCTTATTCTGAAGTCGAATTCTGGCTCGACCAGAACAAGGCATTTGAGGAATACATGACGCAGGTAAGCCATGAAATCGAACAGCACAAGGAAGGACCGTATGCAAAGTATAAGTCTTTCGCTGCTCCTGCTGTCCGAAAGATGTTGGACGAAAAGGGACTCATCATCACGTTCCCGGAAAAAGCCCTCATCAAGGTTTGGAAGATGCGCCGCGCCGAAGATGCCATGTATCAGAAAATCGAAGAAGCAAAGAGGCAGAACAGCTCCAATGTACCGCTTGATGAGGCGTTCTTTGACTCTGAACTGGTGGATTCCGTCGAGGGAAATACCGAAAATACCAAGGCAAAAGCCAAACCCCAAAAGGAATCCGCATTGCCGTTCTCCAAGTACTGCGCAGATGAGAAGAAGAGCTATCGTGTCGTGAAAAGCGATGAACTCTCAAAGCCCAACCAGCCCCGTTATGTTGTGGTCGAGACCGCTACTGATAAAGTCCTGGACAATGCTAACGGATATGGCTACCTTTCCTATCAGGCTGCCTGGAAAGGCTATTCGTACAAGAGCAAACATCATCTGGACGGCACGAAGAAAACGATAAGTAAGAGTGCAAAAGAGCAGGCAAAGAAAAAGGCGGCTTTCTTTTCAACTGACTCGGAGCAGCTCAGCTTTGGCTGATTCAGAAAATCAAACGATAGCTCATGAACTCGTGGTTCAATCGGCAGGGATGCCATATCGCTGCTGATGAGAGGAGGCGTTATGCACAGACTCAGAACGTAGCGCATTGTTTCGATGCAGCCACGCCAACTCGACCAACACGAATATAATCACAAATCAGGGAATTTTTCTGAATATCAATAACAAATATCAAACACACGCCTACTTGGGCAGAAAGGAATCACAAATGGGACGCTATAATTTCAATCAGAGAACGCGGGATGGCTACGAAATCTCGCCCGAACAGGCAGCAAAATGGCTTGAGAGGAACGATAACAATCGGAACGTGAACGTCGCCAAAGTCAAAAAGATGGCGAAAGACATGAGAGAAGGGCATTGGGATACAACGCATCAGGGTATCGCCATTGCCTCCGATGGCACGCTGGTCGATGGTCAGCATCGACTGCTTGCTATCGTTGAGTCAGGCGTGACCGTGCGTATGAACGTGACCTTTAATGCCGCCAAGTCTCAGCACATCGATTCCGGGAACATCCGCTCCATGGCGAATCGCGTGCAGATGTCCGAGTACGATATGAGCTGGACAAACAATACAATTCTTTCCGCAGCAAACCTCATTGGTCGCCTGTTTGCAGGCTCAAATCTCAGCCACGAAGAAGCTCTGAGCGAGTGGCTGATGAGGTATCGCACGCAAATCGAATCTACATCCAAATGCATCAAAAAAGCCACGCTGCCGGGACTCAACTCCGCCGGTACGACAGCGGCTATCATTGTAGCCGCCATGAACGATGTCCCCGCTATCTACATTGAGAAATTCATGGACGTGTTCTATTCTGGATTCACCAACAACGAAGCCGAGCATTATGCTATCACGCTGCGGGACGAACTGCTGCGTGAAAATCGTGTCAAACGCGGCACACAGTATGCAAAGTTTGCCTTCTACCGTACAGCCAACCGGCTGAACCAGTATTACAAGACGGCTACCGGGCAGCGCGTTGCCAAGCGCGTCAATGACGGCGATTTCCCGTACAATGTTTATGATGCCAACGGCGGTATCGTAAAACCCGAAACCAAGAAAACCAAGAAAGCCGGGTAATGCCATCAACTTGAGTCTTTGCAGCTGTATGGATGTTGCAAAACTAAGATATAGCCCCAAAAATTCCGATAAATCGCATAAAAAATTGTTGCAAGGAGACAAAAACTATGAATAAGTTTGAAGCAAGGAGCACGCTGGGGAGCGAGGCTGTCCCGGTTTTCGACGATGACGGTGAGCTCACGGAATGGCTGCACCGGGATAACTACACTGTTGAAGAGCTGGAACTGATGAACTTCGTCGGCAAAGAAAAGCCTGTCATCAATAAGGATGGCGTGAAAATCGTTCGGGATGGCACGGTCATTCGGAGAACCAACACTGAAACAAGAAAAACTGAATTTCTATTCATCCCGCGCATTGTCACCAGCGAACAGAAAACGGTGTGAGGTGCAACGTGGTCAAAATTTATGGGTCCAGTGACGACCTTGTCTGCCTGGATAATTCCAACTATGGGGTCGATGAAATTGGTTGCTTCGATGTCAAGTGAGTTCGGCTGTTCCTGGATGATGACACGATTTTGGTAGTGCGCTATACGAACGGTATCTGGCGCATCGAAATTGAGCGAAAGGGTACTGCACCATATCAGCATGAGGTCTGTGCGGGCAATGATGAGGCCGATTACAGCGATATCTTTTGTACGGAATCCGACGTTATTGCGCACGAAATCATTCGATGAGGATTGGAGCAGCCATGGCAAAAACTCTTCTGACTCAAAAAATAGAATCAGCGCTAAAGGTTTGACATCCTGCCAACTATGGTGAATACTAGGTTGATTCGTTCCGTCAAGGCTTCGACGCTCTGGAAGTACCTGTCGAGTGCGGTTCGATAAAATCCGGCCTTGTTCGCCTATTCAAAACTGGAATATCAGTAATGTGACTTCACGAACTGATATGTTTACAAATGCTCCGTGCGGTGACATCTTTGCATCCGCAGCATAAAGGAGAACTAAATGAAAAGGCTTTTCAAAATCATCATTTTCGCTATCCTGGCCGGATTCGGTGCTTTCTGGTATGCAGAAACTCGAAAGCGTCGGGCCATGATTCCGCTCGAATTTCGAGGCGAGTGAGATGCGAAAAGATATCAAAATTGTGCTGGAAACCATCTGGTATCTAATTCTGCCGGTATTTATTTTTGTACTTAACATTAGATATTGGCATGGGTATCTAGCGAATCCTGGCTGGTCCTTGACCCATCCGTCATATGTTGTTCTTGGATTTGTTTTGAGCGCTGCGTTGTGCTTTGAGATTGTATATATCGACATCAAGTTTGGGGAAAAATAGCGCTTGCCAAAATATACGAACGCCGTACAATGTAAAGTGTGAACAGATACTAAGCAATCAGTAGGATTCACAATCTGTATTTTAAGCGGACTTATCCCATAGCGGGGTAGGTCCGCTTTTTTTGTTGAAAGGAGAAGAATTCATGAAAATTAAAAACAAGCTTTTACGGAGTACAGCGGCAATCATCGCTGCGCTCTTTGCACTCAGCTTCACCGGCTGCGGTCAGAGTCCGATAACCTCGGAAAGTCCATCCAGCACCGGGGCCGTCTCAGAAAGCGCTGCAAGCAGCGAGCAGACGGCTGGCGATTCGGTGGACGGCAGCTTTACTATTCACTTTATAGACGTAGGGCAGGCGGATTCCGCCCTTATCACCTGTGACGGCCACTCAATGCTTATTGATGGCGGTAATGTAGATGATTCTAACCTCTTATATTCCGTTATGCAGCGTGAAACCGATGGACACCTGGATTATGTCGTTGGAACCCACGCACACGAAGACCATATCGGCGGTTTGTCCGGTGCTTTTGAGGCCGTCACTGCGGACATGACTCTATGCCCTGTGACAGAATACGACAGCAAAGCATTTCGGGACTTTGCAAGCTACGCGGAGCAAAAAGGCGGAGGCATCACGATACCAGATGTGGGTGAAACCTACACTCTAGGGGAAGCAGAATTCACGATAGTTGGTGTTAATTCTGTTCCCGATGATACGAACAATACATCGATTGTTTTGCGTATTGTTTATGGAAACACCTCGTTCCTCTTTACCGGAGATGCGGAACAGGAAGCGGAAAACGTGATACTTGCATCGGGACAAGACATTCAGTCAACAGTTCTGAAAGTAGGTCATCACGGCTCAAGTACATCTACCTCAGAGGCTTTTCTGGATGCGGTAAATCCAACATATGCTGTGATTTCTTGTGGCACAGGGAACAGTTACGGTCATCCACATCAGGAAACACTCGACAAGTTGCAAAACAAAGGTGTCGAGGTTTATCGCACAGACCTGCTGGGTGATATTTACTGCACTTCGGATGGCAAAGAGGTAAGTTTCACTTCCGGTGAATATCATGATGAGAATCAGATTGAAGCCGGTAGTGCTGCAGATTCCAAGGATGAACAGGACAAAGCTTCACTTGTCATAGACGAGACATACGTTCTGAACACGAGTACCATGAAGTTCCACATGCCCGATTGCTCTGCAGTCGAATCGATGAGTCAAAAGAATCGAATCGACTATATGGGGGCACGTGACGAGCTCATCCAAGAAGGGTACTCGGCTTGCGGAATTTGCAAACCTTAAAGGGGTATTTACGAAATTTGGTGGTTTGAATAAAATCACTTAATTTTGTATAGCGCCGTTCACCTTCTGGTGGGCGGCTTTTTTCATGCAGCAGCGCAAAACAATAGGGCAGCGACCGCAATGGCCGTTGCCCTGTTTTCATTTTTGTATGAGATAGCTATAATGATGCATCTGCCGACGAATAAGCGCTTCACAACGATTGCAGATGTCATTGTCATACTCAGAACGGAATGCATCGATTATATCTTTCACATCATGCGAACCAAAAGAAAACCTCAATTGGATGCCATATAATCCCTCTGCAGCATCAAGCTGGTCATCAAAATGCCGCGAAAACGGCTTTGCTTCTATTGCTTGCAGACAATCTTCTAATGGTCGTTCCAAAGGAAAATCCAAACTGGTGTCGGATAAGAGTGACAAGCCATTGTCGAACAACGGACAGAGCGAATAGGTCTCATCGGTATCGTCATACAAAACAGCGATGTTGTTCGTGTGGCGGTCCTCGTTCAAGAAGAAAGCATCAACTTCGAGCATTGCTGTCAGATATGGTCCAAAGTCTCTGATTCCGGTATGCTTCTCAACGAAATCAACCAAGAACTTGATTCTTTCTTGGACATCACCCTGCTTTGCAGTATCAATGGCAAGGCTGCCACCGGTATAGCTGCGATAGAGCTTTTCGAGAGGTATTAGCGTGGCTCTGCTGTTCTTGAGAATAAAATTCTCACTTCTGCATCCATTGTATGTCCGACCGTGATATAAAATCTTGGAATATTCGTACTTCACGAAAGGGTACTTGATACTGGACTTTTCAAGCAATGCAGACACGATGCTTTCAGCTAAGCCTTCGTATCCCATGTGGTCAGCCTTATACCAGTAACCGTCGTACTTCCATTTCAGCTGATTGCCTTTAGATGTGTGATTTAGAGTTTCTTGCGGCTCTAAGTTGTTGAAGTCAACAAGCTGCATATTGGCCTCCTGTTACGCGGCAGGTCTCTTAATAAGCTGCATCCACTGATGGTCACCTGCTATGCGGCCTTCCGTCTTCTCGATGATAAGGAGCGGGTCATAAAAAGGGACGCCCATATCACGCAGAATTTCCTTGATACCGGCCCGGCTCGCAGGAAGGCAACGGTCTTGCAGGAAAATCTCGAAATCTTTCCACGAAGGTTCTTCCACCACACCAAATGCGCGAAGAGGGATTTTATCTGTATAGTTTTTGATTTTGATTCTTTCGTGGCGGAAATCAACATCAATCGTAGTACAGAGCTGTTGCCTGTTCATGTAGTTGATGCGCAGAGTATAATTCGGGTCGTCACTGAAATGCTGAGCTTTGTCGAGATACTTGTATATCGTCTGGCGGGAAACGCCGTATTTATCCGCAATAGCAGCTGCACTAAAACCAGAATTATGCAGCTCCACAATATCGACTATCTGGTCTTCAGATAAACAAGATTTCCTTCCCGCATTGCGTGGATTTTTTTGAGTGCATGGCACACTTTTGAGCTGTGCAGCATACTGGCGCAGCTGATTAAGGTCGGTGGTGCCAAAGATGTCTCTGATTTGCTCTTGATAAATATTCATTGTGATACAGCCCTCCTTTTACTCTAACTATACCAACACAGCACCAAATTGTCAATAAATTAAATTGCAGACAAAGTCGCAAGCTCTGTCTGACCATTTTGCTTTTGCGATTCAAGAAGACGTGGCAAGGATTCTCCCTCATTCATGTGGGGGAGGAATTGCCACACATTTCAGGTTGCACAAACATGCGAACCACATAAAATTAAAGTATAAGGTGGTGACAAGCGATGGCTGTTGTAAAGCTGAATCGTGCAATACAGTATAGAGCATACCCCACGGGAGCGCAAGCAGTATTGCTTGCCAAAACTTTTGGTTGTGTGCGTTTTACATGGAATCATATGCTTATGGACGCACAACAGTTTCTTAACGAAGCAGGAACATTTTTTGTTCCTACGCCCGCTAAGTACAAAAAAGAATTTCCGTTTCTTAAAGAAGTAGATAGCGGCGCTTTGTGCAACACGCAGCTTGACTTAAAAGCAGCCAACAAGCGTCATCTTGAAGACAAAAAGGTTGGTACGCCACAACTAAAATCCAAACACAAGAGCAAGATGTCTTATACAACGAATATTCATTCGTACAAAACAAAAGACGGTAGTGTCGTACATACCCTTGTGCTTGGTCATGAAGCGATAAAACTGCCCAAAATCGGATGGGTGAAAATCAAGAAGTACCGCCAACCGGGTACTGGTTGGGTACTGAAGGGCGCTACCATTAGCTGCACTCGCAGCGGCAAATATTTCATTTCGCTGTTGTATGAGTTCGAGAAGGACATTCAGCCTGTTACTGTCACGAAAGAAAAATCTCTTGGTTTGGATTATTCCTCCCATGACTTTTATGTTGACAGCAATGGCAAAGTTGCCAATTATCCGCAATTTTATCGTCAGAGTGAAGAGAAACTTGCAAAAGAGCAGCGCAAGCTGTCTCGCATGAAGGTAGGCTCTAAAAACTATGACGAACAACTACATAAAGTTCAGCTTCTGCATGAACATATAGCCAATCAGCGCAAGAACTTCTGCCATACGGTAAGTGCTGCGATAGCCAAGCAGTATGATGCCGTATTTGTGGAAGATATCAATCTACGCGGTTTGGCGGGTTCTCTGAAGCTTGGTAAATCCACAAACGATAATGGCTTTGGTATGTTCCGCACGATGCTTGAGTATAAGCTCACATCGCAAGGAAAGACTTTTGCCAAAATCGATAAGTGGTATCCATCCAGTAAAACTTGCAGCGTTTGTGGTCTCATAAAAGATGACCTCACACTGGCAGACAGAAACTGGACATGCAGCAGCTGCGGTACAACACATAACCGCGACCACAATGCCGCTATAAACATACGTAATGTTGGATTGTTGGGACTCTATCCCGCGTAATCCAATTCTCACCCCAGCTATGCCGCCATGCAACAGCGGTGAACGCCCATTGTACTCGGTCGCACGACCAGCAACCGTGCCTAACAATCCGTCGAGTGGGAAAAGATTGGAGTCCTGCGGGACTACAAGCCCCCTCCTTCAGGTGGGGGTAGTTGACATCCCAAATCATAGTTGCGTGCTTGTGCGAACCGACTACAATAAAAATTGTACGATAGATAACATTCCATATCGAAAGGGTTTTATGCCTTTCGTACATTCACAATTTCGCTTAAAGGGCGGACTTCCTGTTTTTAGGGAGCCCGCCTTTTTTGCGTGAACAAGAAGGAGCGTAATGCAATGTTCAAAATTCACGATGACAAGGTCTACTTCGTCGCCGAAACCCCTGACATCAACAAAGTTATCGAAATCTTCCTACCTAAGGATGACCGTGGCACCATTATGGATTCACACGAAATCCGTGTGGACCTGTGCCGTGCCGTCATTCACATGGAGAAGAAGGGTGTCCGTGTCTTAAAGGTCCGCAACATTGAGGATGCCAACAAGGAAAGCATCGACATCTGGCACATGCCGGAGTATCAGGAGGCTGCAGAGTCTCCCGTAAGCGATGTGGTCAATGCCTGCATCGAGTCCTACTTTGATTCCGGTGCCATGTTCAATCTGCCATGCAAAGCCAACCGCAAAACCCATGAAGTTTTTGCTGTCGAATGCTGCGCAAGCCCCGATGATGATGACTCGTTCAGCCATGCAGATGTTGAAATTGACGGGCAGTCCTACCCGCTCAATTTTGTCTCTGACATCATGGATGAGAACGATGCCGACAACGCATTGGATGAGTTCTACCGAATCCAGCAGACCGGCGAATATTGGGAAGCGCACGACGGCAAATCGCTCACGGACGCTATCCATGAATGCCGCTGGGCTATCCTGAAGGATGCCATCCAGAAGCGCGGACATGAGGCTGTTGCTGATTTTGTCGGGACCGACATTTCCAGCGATACTTACGACCGTGTGATGGATGAAACCGAAGCCCAGATGCCGGACGAAGAGTTCGAGCGCTTCTGGGAAAAGTACATCTGACAAAAACATCTCATACAACAGAAAGGAAGTATACCGCTATGGCTATCAACAATGTTAACGAATTTCTCCGCAAGACCTTTTCCAAAACCATCTTCGGCACCCCTGCGCTCCGGCCGATTGCAGTCTGTGCAGACGGCTTCAACCTGTCGATTCAGGCAAGCAGCATGCACTACTGCATACCGAACGAAGACCTGTCGGACGGCAATTACTCTAAGGTCGAACTCAGCTACTTGTCTGAGGAGGTCGAAGAGTTTCTGCCGTTTGCTGAAGACGACGAGGCACCGCTGGCTACGGTCTACGGGTATGTGCCCGTAGAAACCGTGGACGCGGTTCTGGCCAAGCACGGCGGTATCGTCAACGCGTGAGGGGAGGGAACTTACGATGGAAGTATTCACTATCGTCGCCAATGAGGTCATTGGCTTATCCGCAACGGAATGCACACTGATTCAGTTTAGCTACAATCCGGAGCAAATCCATGACCCGGAAAACGTCCTGCGCAGTGCTGTCAAGGACTATCTCAAGACGGATGAAGGCAAACGACAGCTGGAAATCAACTGTGGTTGCTGGAACTGGGGCGATGTCGATGACATTCCCGGCTCGTTCTTCTTGAACTATGGTCTGACTAAAATCGCTCCGCCCGATGTGAATGTTGTCGTTGACCGCAACGAGAGTTTCACGGATGACTACGAGGATTGCGCGGAAGAATAACAGAAAGGGCATGAAATAAATGCGTATTTATGGCGCAAACAATGTATTCATAGAAGTTACGCGCCGGTGCAATATGTGCTGTGCGCACTGCCTGCGCGGAGATGCCGAAAGCATCGATATTCAGGAGAAGTACATCGATGCTTTTCTCGACAACTTTGAGAAGGGAGCTTATATCAGCTCTCTTACCTTTACCGGTGGGGAAATCTCTCTGAATATACCGGCAATTCGATACACCTTGAAAGCTGTCAAAGAGCGCGGTATCGCCGTTGGAAGCTTTTACATGGTCACTAACGGAAAAGCTGTCGATAAGATGGCTGACCTTGCTATGGCGAGTCTGGAGTGGTGGGCCTACTGCGATGAAAAAGATGACTATATGTGCGGTCTTTGCATCAGCAGTGATAACTTCCACGAAGTAATCCCATATGAAAGTAAAAGTATCCTTAGTGGCTTGAAATATAACCGTAACGATAAGGTAACGGACTTTCATCTGGCTTATTTACTGAACGAAGGGCGTGCTAAGAATCTCGATTCGAATATCTATAAGAAGCGTGAACCTCATGTAGACAAGCTCGAATACGAATTCAACAAAACCGGCGATATCGACTTTTACAGCGGCGAGCTGTACTTGAACGCCATCGGTGATGTCGTTTCCGGCTGCGATTGGTCCTACAAGTCGCAGAAGAAATATCGTTTTGGTAATGTAATGAACAAAAACTGGCTGGAGAACATTTCCAACAGCGAGTTGTACATTGCAAGCTAAACCATATCACTTATACATTGCCACTGTTTTCCTACAGAAACGGTGGCTTTTTTAGAAAAGGAGACCACAAATGACTGAAACAAAAGACATGTTTGAACAAATCAGCGCCATCTTAACCGATAAGAAAGATAAGCCGTTTTCCTATGAGGAGCTTGCAGCAATGCTCAAAACTGACCCTGATGCCCTCAAAACCTTTGATGAGGTCTATAAGACACAGGTTCTTGAAAGCGGAGAGCTGCATGAAAATATGCTCCAGTGGGATACAGCTACAGTCAAAGCAATTCTCGACAAAAAGGTCTACTTCCCACCGGAACTCAATTCGCTCATTGACCGCATCGTCACAGAACTGGTGCTTGAAACGCGTCTGTACATCTACAACGCGGAACGCGGTGGCTATTATGTGACATACTCTGCCAACCGCGACTTTATGACAGAGGTTACAAACGAGGAGTTGAAACGCTACCCCGAAGAACTCCGTCCGCAGCTCACCGGAAAGTTGATGAAGATTGACATTTCTGAGCCGTCGTACAAGGAACTGCTTCAAAACTACGCAGGCTACAAGAATGCAAAGAACGACAGCACAAAAATGTTTTACTACAACATGTTCCGTCAAGGTCTTGACATCCTCGACCTTGATGACTTCACTTATCAGATGCTTGAGATGAACCCCAACTCTATGGGCTTCTGGTTTCCTCCTCTGGTAGAGGGATTGTACGGCAGCGCATTTTTCAAGGTTCCGGACACAAAAATTCTTCGCGTACCTATCACCATGCTGCAGCTTACCCGCCTTGGTTTCGAGACGTTGAATCCCGTTACAAAGGAAATCGTGAACCGTTATTGCCAGAAAGTCTTCCATCTTGATGGATACGAAGACTATTTTATCAAAACGGGCACGTATTCTTCCAAATACGAATTCCGCAACGCTCATATCCATAACCCGAAGGAAATCAATGAGATGGGCGAGTATTTCTTGTTTTTGAATCATCTGACATGCTCGATGGCATCCCCTCTGAACAATCGCTGCTTCTACGGCGCGAACACCACGAACGAGTGGGTCGTCAGAGAATACATCAAGGACAAAGAAAATAACCCCACCATCTACAACGGTTTGCCGCTGCACACTGAATATCGCGTGTTTGTGGATTTTGATACAAAGGAAATCCTTGGCGCAAGTCCTTATTGGCGCAGCGATGTTATGAAGAACGAATTCAAAAAAGTCAGCAGCCCACAGGAACGCCATGATTATGTTGTCTACAAGATGCATGAAGACATTCTGAACCAGCGTTACCACGAAAGCGTTCAAACTGTTCTGGCTGAGCTGAAGAAGGTTATTCCTCGCATTGAGTTGACAGGGCAGTGGAGCATCGATGTGATGCGCAATGGTGATGACTATTACATCATCGACATGGCTCTTGCTGAGAATTCCGCTCTGAATGACTGCGTGCCAAAGAACCTGCTTCGAGCTTATCCGCAGCAGTGGCTGCCGGGGGAATCGAATAGCTAACAACAACTGACAAATAACATTTCAGGAGGTAAAATTATGGCCACTATTAACAACGTGAAACATCTGACAGAAGAAGGAGTATATGAATTTCTTCACAACCCGAACGAGAATTATTTTGAGGGGTTCGCGGTAGATAAGGAACCCGCTTTCTATTGTCCACGCAACTGCGAAGATGGAGCGTATATAAAGCTCTTCAAGGCCCCGGTTAACAGTAGGATGACAGAACTGTTTATGCAGAATTTTAGATGGAGCGCACGAGAAGGCTGTTACAACACGCCGCTCCCTGAAGACTGCACAATCAGCTTTAAGCGTGCCGGATTTATTGCCGATTCATCCAAGTTCTGGATTTTGTCGGATTATCTTCTTAAAGTTTGCCCTAAATTGAAACCTGAATTAGCAGATTTTCGTCAGCAGTTTGAGCAGGCGTTCTGCAAGAAAATTCTCGATGATTTCAGTATAAGCCAAAGCCTTATCAATAGCAAAGAAGCAGAAGAACGTGCAGAGCAGTATGCCATCTATGCTATGCTTAAAAAAGAACCGGTTTACCATGAATATGTACTTCAAGATGCAATGAGCATTGTTCGCAGTTTTGGCTTTAGAAGCATGGCAAACTATATTCTTGACGCGAATGATTATCTTGAAAGTGCATTAGCCAATCTCAAAGATAGAGTAATAAGAAGCTTTGTTTTTCAAGGAGTTTGGTACAGCAGACGAGCATATGAATTTCCTAAAAAAGTTGAAGCAGCAAGACTGGCAGATAAAATTGCACATACGTTCATTGCTGACGACAACGAGTCTCAACGTATTGCAAAAAGTGTATGTGCATATTGCTCACGGGAACTTAATGATAGAAAAAACATGACCATCACGATTGGAACCGGCGATGACAACGGCATTTCCGTTAAAGTTTCTTGCGATACTCTGCTTCATTACGAGCCAACCTCCAAAGAGGTTTTTGTCAATGTCAAATCCGCAAGCAAGAACGAACGCGAAAAAATCAATCAATACGTAAAAGACAACGGCACTTTTGTAAGCGAAGACCTTGTTCCAATGAGCATTTTACAGTCTGTTGTCTCCTACGGTTGGGAACATTGGAATCGAGACTTTCCTGAATAATAATCCTAGATATTTGTATCACTCATACAAGGCCGGAAAACTACTGGATTGATTTTCAAAAGCAATAGCAATCGAGACCACTGCCCCGAAAAGGGTAGTGGTCTTATAAAAACCAGCCGGGAAAACCCGCGACTTCAGTCGTGGGATGAAAGGCGTCAAGTAAAATAAATAGCTGCTGTCTATCTTTGGATAGGCAGCTTTTTTGTTTGCCTATGCTTGCGAATTGCGTACCATGGATAGTAGAGTCCAACTGAAAGGAGGCTGCTATCTATGCGTCTGGTTGTTAAAACTTACAAGTATAAGCTGTACAACAGTAAAAAGAACAGATACCTGGTGCGCCAGATTGAACTTGCCTCCGAAATTTGGAACTTCTGCATTGCTATGCGGCGCATGTACTATTTGGTCTATGGAAAGAAGCTCAAGGCAAACGACTTGAAAAAGTATATTGCTAAAATTGGCAAGCGCCGCAAGTGGGCACATTGGCATAATCTCGGCAGCCAGGCGATTCAGGATGTGGTGGAACGGGTTGACCGTGCCTATAAAGCCTATTTCGATAATAAGAAAAAGGAGCATCCAAAAAAGAAGTCCCTACCAAAATTCAAGAAGCGTGAACTGTACAAAAGTTTTACACTCAAGCAAGCAGGCTACAAGTTTGAAGGAAAAGGCCGCATTACCATCAATGGCAAAAGGTATCGGTATTTTGATTCTCGGCCATTGAAAGGTAAAGTGAAAACCTTAACCGTCAAGCGCGACAATTTGGGCGACATCTATATTTTTGCCGTCACGCAGGAAGAATGCAATGAAGTCCTTCCACGAGCAGGTAAAGCTGTCGGGATGGATTTCGGCTTAAAGCATTTCCTCAACCTGGATGACGGCAGTGTGATAGATTCTCCTCAATGGTATAAAGCCTCCCTGAAAGAGCTGAAGACCATACAACGTCACATTTCACGCTGCAAGGCAGGCAGTAATAACCGCAAGAAAGCTATCAAGGAGTTAAACCGCATCTATCGAAAGATGTGTAATCAACGCACCGACTGGTTCTTCAAGACTGCCTATCAGCTGATTGGAGATTATGCCATCATCTGCATTGAAGACTTAAATCTTGCGGGGATGCAAAAACTCTGGGGACGCAAAATCAACGATATTGCGTTCGGTGAGCTTGTTCAAATTCTCGAGTGGGCGGCATCCAACTGTGGCACGGAGGTCGTGAAAATTGACCGTTTCGCTCCATCCAGCAAGTGCTGCAGTCGCTGTGGGTACATCTACCCGAAGCTCACGCTCAAGCAGCGTGAATGGGATTGCCCATCTTGCGGCACACACCACGAAAGAGATGTCAATGCAGCTATCAATATATGCCGTATGGGATTAACTCAAATGGGCTACCCTGCGTAAAAATGCTCCTGCGGGTGGGGCACCACGCCGTTACCGAGAGGCGTAAGACTGGGACAGCCAGCGGCCTCGTTGAAGTAGAATCCCACGATTTTAATCGTGGGAGTGTGTCAATTTTTGCACAATACTTACCATAAATTACCAGAAAGAAAAACATTGTGTATCTGTGCGAATTGCATATAATACAAAATATAGAACGAAAGGCATCAAAAAATATCGTTGGTCGGGCAAAATTCGACCGAAAGGCTAGGGCAGGCTCAGTTTTGAACCTGCTCTTTCTTTTTATCGGAGGCTTTATGTCAAGCAAAGAAGAACGCATGAACCGCAATAAAAGCATCATCGAAGATTACAAAAATGGAAAGCCGATTTTAGAAATCGCGAGGGAATATAATCTTTCAGAAACGATGTGCTACAAGATTCTAAAAGGTACGCAGGAGCCGCCTCGTTATTTTGAAAAAAAGAGGAAGAGACTTACCACTCGAAATGAGCAGATTGTTAAACAGTATAAAGGCGGTATGACGGCCAGAGAATTGGGCAAGATGTACGGCATTTCCATGCAGCGTATTTATGCAATCTTGCATTCGAGCGGAGAGTACGAAAGCCAAAAATACAATCATATTGAAACGACTCTCAAAAAAGAGAAAAAGATGCGGAACCAAACTTTTCTTGATGCTTACAAGAAAAATCCTCGAAAATCGATTATCGAGTTGAGCAGGGAGGTAAATATCAGCCCTTCACTAGGTTACCTTATCCTTCATCAAAATGGGATTTACCAGTATAACGTAAAAGCCAGAGCTAAGGAGAATAGCGAAAATGCCGATTAACAAGATTACCCACGTGTGTCTAACTCATGACAAAGTCAGAGCACGAAATGAAAAGATGCTGGAGGATGCCAAGAACGGTATGTCCCAGGAACAGCTGGCTGAAAAGTATCAAATTTGTGTTTCTACTGTCCGATATAGTCTGAAGGACTTTTACAAAGAACAGGCCCGGCAGAGGAAAGCAAAGAAGAAAGCCTGGCAAACCCAGATGATTCATGAATATGAGATGGGCGCAAAATCTCCGGAGCTCCAGGAAAAATACGGCATCAGTGGAACGCTCTTTTATCGGATTCTTCATGCGCACGGAAAGAATGGCCGACAAATCCACAGCCAAAACCGTATCGAGACTGGCAAGAAAAGAAACGCCGAGATGGTCAGGAAATACAAAAACGGCGTTTCTGTCAAAGAGCTTGCGGAAGAATACGGGCTCAAAAAGGGAAGCGTATATCGCGCCATGAAGCGGTATAGTCCAGGCCCAGGGAAAAGTAAAAGTTGTCAAAGTGAGGAATAATTGCATGGCTGCATCAAAGAAAGATGTTGCGAAGCAGCAGGTCAAAAAAGACCGCGAGAAGGTTCGGGAAATGTATCTTTCTGGCAAAACTGTCAAGGAAATCGCCAAGGAAACGTATTTTTCAAGCTCTTATTGCTATGCCATGGTGAGAGACCTAGCAAAAGAAAAGAATCTTGCAAAGAAAGCAAAAAGAGCACCTCTCGACGAAGCTATGATTCAAGATGCGAAAGCCGGGATGACGGTTGCTGAAATCGCAAAGAAGCATGGCGTGACCTATCAGCAGTGCTACTATACTGTTTCTGAATACGCTCAAGCTACGATTAAGAAGAACAAGAAAAAGCAGTCTGCTGCCACGAAAGTTCGCAATGCGGCTATGTTGGAAGATGCGAAAGCCGGAATGACTGATAAGGAAATCGCCAAAAAATACTTTTTGTCTCGAAGCAGTGTCCGTACCGTCCTTGCAGGGCATTTACATACAAATTCCAAAAAGTTGGATGAAAGGCGCAAGGCGATTCTTGCGGATTATGAGGCAGGAACGTCCTCAAAAGACATCTGTGAGAAATACGGTATTTCAAAATCCACTCTTTACAAGGACATGCGCCAAATTGGAAAAACCTGTCAGGAATACTATCACAAGGCGCTGAAAGACAAGACCAATCAAAGGAATTCCGATATTCGAAGCAAAATCGAAAGAGGGGTCTCGGTCAGCACTATTGCCAAGGAATACGGAATCTCTAAAACGGCGATTTATGAAACGTTTCATCAGGAAAATGTCAGAGCTGGAATTTTACAGAAACGCGGCCGTCCGCGAAAAAACACGGAACGTAATGCACTGATTGCTAAACGCCACAGGGAAGGCGAGAAGGTGCAGGCGCTTGCCAGTGAATATAATCTCTCTGTTTCGACGGTAAACACTATTTGCAGTAGAAACAAAAATCAGAATATAACCTCATATTAACAGGCTGCCATTTGGCGGCCTATTTCTTTTTTAGGAGGAAATGAAATGACAGACGACGTACGTAATTTAATTCGATTTGTGGTGGATGGCGATATTCGAAACGCGCAGACTCAGTGCCGAATCATGCTTGAAAAGAATGTACCCGAAAAGGACGCCAGGTTCAAAGAAAACGAACTCAGAAAGTTGAATCTTCTGAAGCCGGAACTGATTCAGCTGCCCACCAACCTGGAAAACCTCTTGATTGCGGAGGATGCCACGAATTTCCCTGAGAGCCGGTTCCTGCTCCGCGAGGAGGAAGAAACAGTCATCAACAAGCTCTTGGCCACCAGAAAAGCAGCTTTAGCCATCAAGGAGCTTGGCATCCACTATACTTGCTCTTTGCTTTTGACGGGCCTTCCTGGTGTTGGTAAGACTGAATTGGCCCGCTACATTGCACACAAGGCGAATTTACCGTTTGTTTTCCTGAAATTCTCTGGCTTGGTTGATTCTGCTCTTGGTCGTACACAGCAGAATATCGGCAGAGTATTCGACTACGCAAAACGCACGCCCTGCGTTCTCTGCGTTGACGAAATTGATGCTATCGGAATGTGCCGTGGCGGCCGTGATGACGTCGCTGAAATGAGCCGTGTCACCATTGCTTTGATGCAGGAATTGGACCGGCTCCCAAACGATGTCATTCTCATCGGCACCACAAACCGTGTCGATAATTTGGATGAAGCCCTCATTCGCCGATTCACTTTCAAACACCGCGTCAAGCCTTTAGGCAACGATGACATGAAAGAACTGTGCAAGAAGTTCCTTGCTTCGGCAGACTATCCCTTCACGGAATCCGAACTCGACGAACTCTGCCATTCGCTGCGTGAACAGCGGACTGCCAGCGCCGTTGTCAATGCCTGTACAGAACGTATCGTTGCACATATCGTATCGCAGCTGCCTGAAAATTCGGCAGATGCCGTGTAAAAGTATGATAGCCTGGGAAGAAAGCCCTCGTCAGTTTAAGATGTCCAAGCAACTCGATGAGGGAAAATTCGGAGAAGACTTGGCTCGCAAATTCCTTAACGACCCGATTATCAAAGTGAATCATGGCATTAGCCATTACGATGACGTGACTCAGGATAAATCATATCAAGACAAAGATACCGATTTCATTGTCTGGAAGAAGAATGGTAAGACCTTTGGCCTGGAAGCGAAAGTGGACAGTCACAATACCGGAAATTTCTACCTGGAAACCTCGGTGGACTACTTCTCCATGGTGCCTGACGCTCTGAACGAACAACGGGTAGCGCGGCGGTATCGGGATGGCATCGACCCTTTATGGCACACCCCGGGCTGGGTATACAGGAGTGGTGCGGACCAGATTCTCTATTATTTCAGAACCACGCAGCTGCTTTACATTTTCTCCCGCGTTGATGTCTGGTTCTATGCTGAAAAGCTGATGCGCGGTGGAATCCATCTCGACCCCGGAATCAGAAAGCCAAAAATGTATTCTGCCGAAAATATCAGTGAACGCAATGGTTCCACTCTCTTCTTTGCCAACGGCTTATGCGTGAATGCGGAGCAGACATACAAGGCTTTAGGGGCGCAAAAAAGAGTCATTAAATACCAGGTTGAGAACCCGAATTCAGACGTCCCAACGTTCAGCTTTTGCCCTTTCAAATTATGAATTTTCCGCTAACAATCGACAAAAAATCACATTTCAGTTCAGCGGAAGAGTATAATTGTAGTAGAAAGAGAGGAAAAAAGCATGAGCCAAATCAACGTTGTCACGATTGGGAAACTCATTGAAGCGCATCGAGACGGTGACGAGCAGAAGTTCAAAGCATATGTCGATTTTATTGTCAAAGCCTACGAAGAGCAGGAGAATGACCGTGCCGCACGAATCATTCGAAGCAGCTATACGGGTAACTACGGCGAGCAGGGGAAAGTTGTGCTGGATGAAGCAACAGAACAGACTACATACTACGAGACAGGTTGGTATGAGCCTGACATTTTAGGCTCCGGTGGCTCCTATCGCGGCGTCACGAAAGCGGACTCTGAGGAAGAGGCCCTGCAACAGCTGCAAAAGCACGCAGCAAACTATGCACAACGTATCACGATATACAAGAAAGACGGTAGAACCGTGAAACGGGAAGTTGCCGAATACGACCAGTGGGAAAAGAAGTGGATGAGTTAATCATGAAGCACAAAATCTCGGAAACCGGCGCTCGGATGCTTAAATATCAAGAGCAGCTTGCCCGCGAATACAAATACAAACCCATCCCGCGTACCTTCTTCTGCGATGTGAGAGCCGAGTTTCAAAAGGCATTGCCGGAATGGTGCAATATGTCCGGCGATACGACCAAACTCGAAACCAGAAGCGGCACGGTCATTGCCAGCGGGTATAACCGAATCGTGATTGGTGACTATGGTGCATTTGTTGAGTTTTCCCGCGTCCAAGCCTGTATGCGCCGCCTCAAAATCAAAGAAGGGCAAATGTATCGCGCAAAAGACCCTCGCTATGCTGAGCATGTCAAATATCTCTGGCTTACGGCAGATGATGGTTCGAATGTGAAGGTTTATGAACAAAAGCGTCCGGTAGAATACGCTGATTATAAGTCGGGAATGCTGTATGTCAGTGTATATGAGGTGTTCCCACACATCTAAGAAAATCAAAATATGAAGTTTTACCCAGTTCAGGGTTGGTTTTTTTATCGAGAGTGCCGTAAAGACTACTGGCTCACGGAGGTAACCGACAATGACTGACTCAGACAAAGCAATTGCATTGCGCCCATCATACTGGGCAAGCGTATCTGGCGGAAAAGATAGCCTGTATATGCTCAATTACATACTGCACAATCTGGACAGATACCCGCTTGACGGCGTGGTTCACTTTGAACTCGAAATCGACTACCCGTTTATACATAACGTTATCGACTATATGGAAACGGAGTGCAAGCGAGCTGGCATCCAATTTGTGCGAATCAAGCCGAGGAAAACGTGGGAAGAATTGTATGATAAATGCGGTTTCCCAACAAGAAAAGTAAGATGGTGTAACGGTCACTATAAACTTGATGCAAAGCGGCAACTATCCGAATGGCTGAACGAAGTCGGTTTTTATGTAGTAAATTACATAGGCTATTGTGCCGACGAAGAACGCCGTTTCAACAAGCGGTTGAGTGCCAAAAAGTTAGAGATATACCCTCTCGCAGAAAACGGCATTAACGAAGATGTGATTTTGGAATGGGCAAAGACACAGCCTATTTTCAACAACTACTACAAAACCAACAAGCGCTGCGGTTGTATGTATTGCCCGATGTCCTCGTTTCTTAACTTTGCCTATCTCTATAAATACTACCCCGAAAATTTCCGGTATATGCTTGAAAAAATGCGGGAAACGGAAGAATTGAGAGAGAAAGAGCTTGGTAGACCGTTCTCTGTGATTTCATCGAATCCCAAATATAATGCGGATTACTTGGAACACATCGTCAAAACGAAATGGCTCAAAAAGCTCAACGAAATGGAGGTAACCAACAATGACTATGTCGATGCGTATTGCATCGGTGTGGATGTGGATGGTCACACCACTGTCCACTAGGTTGCATTAAAGAGTATTGGCAAAAAGGTGCTTTATCGAGTTTAGCTGTGGGGAGAATGTCAATTGGGTGAAAGCATGAGCGGTGAACCAAAAGTAATCACTTCCTTTGAGGAAGCACCGCAATCGTTCGCACTCGCGAAAAGAGAGTGACTTCTTACGATGCAATTCTTACGAACATTCGGAAAGCCCAGCAAGAGAAGCAAATGCAAAGCATTGAGAAGGAGCAGTCGCTCCGACATCGAGAAGTATTCTCCGGAGGTCATAATGCGGTAAGAAGCAAAAAGCAAACGGATGCACTTCTCAACGAGGATGTCTCGAAGCTCTCTAATGCCGATATTGAGAAGGTCCTCACTTTTATCCGCACAAACGCCGAGACTTTCCGCCAAAAGCTTTGTAAGCTGTACATAACCCAGCAGAAAAAGCAAATCGACGTCAAAAAAACGATTGAGAAATCTGTCCAGTGTGATGGCGAGATTGCACGACTGTACTACAAAAAGCCGATAAAGTCCAAAGCAAATGTCGTGATGCTGGCGGATATTTCCGGGTCATGCCGCGCTATGACTTCTCTCGCTCTGACGTACATGGGTCTGATGAGGGAAGTATTTCCCGGTGGCTGCCACCTGTTCGTTTTTGTGAACCACTTAGTTCCTGTTGACCGTTATTTCTCAAATGAGAACGTAACATCCGCTGTGGAGAGCATCAACAAGAGCGTTCCAAGCCGAGGTATCTACTCGAACTACGGTGTGCCTCTCAAAGAACTGCGCTACAACAATACCGGCATCATCAACAAGGATACCACTATTGTCATGCTGGGGGACTGCCGAAATAACAAGAACCATTCTGGCGTGGAAGAGGTCGAATGGCTCTCTAAGCGGGCATCCAACTTCTTCGTTCTGAATCCCGACCCGCTGAACAAGTGGGGACAAGGGGACTCAATCGCCGACCTGTACGCCAAGAGTGGGGCGACGGTCTGCCGGGTAAGTTCAACGCAGGATTTGCTGACTTTCCTGCAATCTGCCGGAACCACAAGGCATTTTTGATGCGCTTGCCCCAACCACTAGATATAGTGGTATCTTAATGTTTGTTTACAATTTAGACACTATATATTGTGTCTTTTCATTGACCGAATACCACATATATGGTATAATACAATTGTTCTCAGGAAGAGGAACGGCTCCTGAGACATCAAGGTTTTCCTTTCCCCAATCTTGGTCGCATGGCTTCATTTGAGCTGACACAGGTGAAGCGTGAAAATCATCCGTTTCATAGTAATATCCTTCCTTTCATACCTCTTTATTTCCCATTTGGCGCGGGTAACTCCGCGCCAGCCGTCCAAGCAAACAGCCTCCACGCGGCGGACGGTGGGCAACAGATGTTTCCGTGTTCCGGGCATCTGGCTAATGTTTGTATTTGCTGGTTTAGCTCAGCTGGTAGAGCAACTGATTTGTAATCAGTCGGTCATCGGTTCAAGTCCGATTTCCAGCTCCAGACGCTATCCGTTGGATGTATCGAAATCACATGATACGATGCTATACACAACATCTGGCGGACAGCATGCCACCCATTAAGGCAGCCTCCTCGTGGCGGGTGGCGGACAGCGGCTCTTGCGGCTGCTGACGAATGTCTTAGAAGCATGCAAACGTACGAGCATCCCCGTCAAGTCGGGGCGCATCCAGACGCGACACAGCCGTAAAGGCGAGATTGCTGCACGGCAACTGGTAAGTTTCGCCGCGGTCTCACACACAGCCCAACGACAACCGTTAACCCGATTTGACAGGGAATCAACGACAGGGCTCAAAATTTGAAGTTGACCAACACCCAAGCGCTTTCTTGGATTCTCGCGTATCGTCAACGATGAGGTTCGCAAGATTGTCAGGTGGTGTGAAGATGACATCCGGGGATGACGACCTACTAAACGGATGTCATGGCGGGGCTAAGTGAGGGTTCACCCGCAATCTTATGCAGGTATCGTATAACGGCTAATACTCCGCCCCTCCAAGGCGGAGACGCGGGTTCGACCCCCGCTACTTGCTCCACACGTCGCAGTCACCGTACGCCACGACGTTAAACTTGGTGAGCATGGTCCACTTGTGGTCCGCTGTCCGAATGTCGATGAGACAGCCTCAAAAATAATAGACAAACAGGTGCTGTGCCTGAAAGTATTCGAAAGTCCCGGTGTTAGTCGCGAATAAGACCGGAAAACGGTGAAGAGGGTACAATACAGAATCTATCGGCGTGGCTGCCGAATGGTGCTGGATGCGAGTTGGCTTCTCACTCAAGGGGTGACCAGCATAAAACACCCTATCGTGCTCGATTAGCTCAGTTGGTAGAGCAGCGCATTCGTAACGCGCAGGTCGGCAGTTCGAACCTGCCATCAAGCCCCATCACCAAATTAAGCGATAATAGGAAGGAGATGAATTCTATGGAACAGGCAATTATCAATGTTGAAGGTACGACTACCATAGAAACCGCTGCAGCGGCAAAAAAGCTGATTGAAATGTTTGGCAACCGGAACATCCGCGCCATCGCTGTCAACCGTGTAAACGACAAGAGCGACGAGGTCATTGTTGAACTCGATTTCGTTCCCGGTTTGGCACCGCATCTGCACGGCTTCACGCTTCAGGTTAATGGCTTGACCTGTGGTTATATGCTGGTACTGGTCCTTCCAATCTGTATGAAGTCCTGCAGGCGGCTGGCGTGAGTGAAGCTCAGGTAGCACGCGAGGACATCACTCAGAAGAGCACAAAAACCATTCCTCTGCGCCTGGAACGCGCCGTGACTCAGTACGGCGACTTCCAGTTTGCGTAACGCTATTTGGCGGGCTTGACCCGCCATCATGGAGGGATAGCTTAGCTGGATAAAGCACCTGCCGCAAAGCAGGGTATCGATGGTTCGAGGCCATCTCCCTTCTCCATCCAGACACCCTTTCGCTTCCTTCCGCCAAAGGTATCTGGGGTATTGTACTGCATTGCGTGTAGTACGGCCAATCAGGCGCGGAACTCCGAAACCATACCACGAAGAATTTTATCCTCTCCGCGCAGCATGTACATGCGATTTTACGGGGATAAATTCAAACCGAAATTGTGTCGAGTGGCGAAGACGGTTGCGGCACTGGCGAAGCACATATCTGCTTCGTCAACCATCCATGAGAAAGCCTCCACGCGGCGGATGGTGGGCAACGCAGCAAAGCTGCGGCTGATTTCTCCTTAAATCGGTATCTGAATAAATGCAGATAGATAATCACAAAAAAAATTAAAAGAACAAAGGAGTACACAGCATGAGCAATCAGAAAATCATGAAAGCAATCGCAGGGATTGCAGCAGCCGGTATGATGGCAACTTGTCTGCCTGTCGCAGCGTTCGCAGCCACCGGTGACACCTACCATTTCTCTTTCAGCAATGGTTCTTCCCAGGACCTGGCTCCGGGCGGTTCTATGACGTTCCCGGCAAGTCAGTATGACTACGGCTACTGGATTACCCTGCAAGGCCATGGCGGGTATACCTACAACTACTATCCCGGCGACACTCTGCCGTACGATGCAGTTGACCAGTGGTTCACCGCTGACGGCATCACTTCCTGCTATGCGGCTGAGGGCAATCCGCGTTCCATCACCATCAACTACCAGATTGACGGCAACACGGTGCTGACCGAGACTGACACCGCCACTTTCCCGGGCAGTGTTGATGGTCAGAGTGTTGAAGCCTGGACCACGGATTCCGGTGATACTTACACCGCATCCAGCAAGAGCCTGAACCATGACCGCCTGTTCTACTACCTGGGCGACGACATCCACGACAACGTCCTGACCCTGAAAGCCACTTCTGCATCCACTCCCGATGACGGCAAGGATGACAACAAGGGCGACAATACCGGCGACAGCGGCACCACCACTCCCGATGACAAGGGCGACGTAGTGGCCCCCGATAAGGACAACACCGGTAAGGACAACACTTCTACCGGCTCCAACAAGGGCAACGGTACTACCACCACTACTCCGACCGCTCCTCGCAAGAACGTTGAAGTCTCTGAGCACGGTGAAATTGCCGCCGCTATTGCCAATGGCACCTGGGGCAATGAGTACACCGTCTGCACCAGCTGCGGCTATCACAACTGGACCCGCAAGGGTAACGTTTACGTCTGTGACCATTGTGGTCACGAAGTTCTGACTGTCAAGGGCACTGATGGCGTCAAGGGTTATGCTGGCACTCTGGCTGGCAATGAACCCCAGTACGCTTCTACCTCTGAAGCTCAGGCTGCTGCTGAAAAGCGTGAAGCCGCTTATGCCGCTTCCATCGCTGCTCTGCAGGCACAGGTTGCCGCTCGTGAAGCTGCTTATGCCGCTTCCCTGGGCATCCACTAATTTGCCATCCTCTAACTAACGGTAATCGATAGTTTTTTCTCCTTGCTGTGGGGCGGGATTTCGGTCCCGCCCCATCCTTTTGTGGTCAGATGTCCGAGTGGTTTAAGGAACTGGTCTTGAAAACCAGCGACGCCGCAAACGTCCGTGGGTTCGAATCCCACTCTGGCCGCCATGTTTGCCGGGGCTTCCCGGCTTTTTTGTTTTTGTGAGCAACACAAGGCAACAGATTGCTATATCGAATAGTGTTATGTATACTAGAGAAAAAGCAGATTAAGAGGAAACGCCATGACAAAACAGTCTGACATTGAGATGGTTGCCAAAGCCAGAGCTTGGGCTGTTAAGGCTCATGCCGGGCAAAAAGACAAGGCGGGGAAGGATTACTTCAAAGCGCACGTTACGGTTGTAGCAGAAGGCGTAAAAGGTGACCCAATAGCCGAGGCTGTGGCATTTCTGCATGATACAGTCGAAGATACGTCCGTCACAATAGAAGACATCAGAACGGGGTTTCCAAAAGAGGTTGCTGACGCTGTGAGTACGTTGACCCATAGCAAGGGTGTATCGTATGCTGAATATCTTTGGTATATTCAGCAAAATTCTATTGCTGTCAAAGTAAAGCTCTCGGACCTGCGCAGCAATATGGACTTAACCAGGCTCCCTCACACTCCAACTGAAAGAGACTTGGAAAGAACCAGAAAATACAAGCGGGCATATACGATACTGTCATCGAGAGAAGATATAAGCGCAGTTAATCCGTATGCACTGTACGACTACTTGCTGGCAAACAACTGGAGCGTCAAAAGGAGAAGCATGAGGACTCTCGTTCTGGAAACAACGAATGGTTCTGCTGAAATCAAGGTGCCTATCGACCTGGCTTTGGCTGACTATGAGTCCAGGATGGCTAAGGCTTTAAGCGAGTTGTGTTCGTGTGAGGACATACCGTTCTCGAATGCAATAGCGCGGATTGCTGCTTGGAGACCGGTCAAACAATGAGCGCGGGCCTGCCATTATTTTTACGAAAAGCCTTGACTTTGGCTTTTACATATTGTATAATTAAGACGCTGAATTTGATGAAAGGAAAACTGCACGATGTTTGCTGCTATGATGAACAAACAGAATAAATTGCAAAAGCTGTGGAGCAATTGGAATCTCTTCAGCTGTTTTTGTGTTGTCTGTTTGTGCAAATCATAGTGCAGTGATGGTTGAATAAAATCATCCAAGTATCGGTTGTTTTCCATACTCTGCACGATATGAGCACCTGTCAGACGCACAACGCCTGATGGGTGCTTTTTTGATGCAGAAAATCAGAATCAGGTCACTCTAATGCCGCTGGAGTGAATTCCAGCCAGGCTTATTAAAGTGTATGCTATTATACAGAATGTATATTCGAGGATTCGCCAAACGGTAAGGCATCAGGCTTTGACAAACGAAACAGAACAATCGCTAAAAGAGTCTCTGCAGCAGACCGCCGAAACCATAAAAATCAATATTGTAGAAATGGAATGCATGCCTGACTATATTCACCTGTTGGTGGAGTGTTCACCGCAGCATTTTATCCCGGATATGATAAAAGTGCTTAAAGGCAACAGTGCAAGAGCTATTTTTATCGCCAATCCGGACTTGAAGAAGCAACTTTGGGGCGGGCATCTTTGGAACCCAAGCTACTTTATTGCAACCGTCAGTGATAACACGCGCAAACAAGTACAAGAATACATTGCATCTCAAAAAATAAGAAACTGATGAAAGGGGGGCTTCGCAGTGAAAATCACTTCCAGCTATGCTGTGGAAATCAAAAAGCAGAAAATGTTCGACAATACTATAAAGATTTATCGCGAAGCCGTTTCTTTCTTGATTGGTTGTTTTAACAAAGAATGGGATTCTATTCAAAAAGTAGAGGGTGCCAAATCTCGAAAGAGTTTTGCCGAGAAGTTAATTCATACTACAAAATACAGCACTGCTAAATATGATTTCGATGCCAAGTTTTATAAGTTCCCTAGTTACCTGCGCAGAGCGGCTATTCAAGCAGCACTCGGCTCTGTAAGCAGCTACTACAGTAGCCATAAGAACTGGGAAGCAAACGGCAAGGTTGACAGGGAGCCAAAACTTCAATGCGATAGATTTTGCTTCCCGGCTTTTTATAAGACCGTTATGTATGAGGAAAGCAACAAACCAAACCAGTGCTATCTGAAGCTGTATAAAAACAATGACTGGGTTTGGATTCCTATTGCAATGCGTGCCACCGATGTCAAATACATCACGAAATACTGGTCACATTGCGAAAAGAGTGCTCCCTCCCTCGAAAAGAAGTATGGAAAATATTTTCTTCGCTTCGCTTTCGTGGAGAAGGTAGAACTCTCTGAAACTGAAATTCAAGACAGGCGTATCTGCGCTGTAGACCTTGGTCTCAATACTGACGCCGTGTGCAGCATCATGACTGCCGATGGAACTGTCCTTGCAAGAAAATTTATCAATTTTGCAAGTGAAAAAGACCATCTGTATCATGTGCTCAACCGTATTAAGCGTAAGCAAAGAGAACATGGACCTAAGAGTGCTGCTGCTATGTGGCGTTACGCCAAAGCCTTGAATAACGATATAGCGAAAAAGGTTGCTGCTGCGATTACTGAATTTGCTGTGCTTTATTCTGTAGATGTGATTGTTTTTGAACATTTGTCATTTACAGGCAAAAAGCACGGTGGCAGTAAGGCACAGAAGCTGTCGATGTGGAAGCGTAATTCTATACAGGATTATGTGGAACACAAGGCGCACCGCTGCGGTATCCGGATTTCGCGTATCTGTGCTTGGGGGACAAGCAAACTCGCCTTTGATGGCAGTGGTGCTCTCAAGCGTGATGAAACCAATCGTGCCCTTGCAACGTTTGCAAGCGGCAAACAATACAACTGCGACCTAAGTGCGAGCTACAATATTGGCGCTCGCTACTTTGTCAGAGAGTTGCTAAAACCCTTGCCAGCGATGGTAAGGTCTCAGCTTTCGGCTAATGTTCCGGATGTTGAGCGTAGAATCCAAGTTACACTTGCCACGCTTAAAGTTCTGTATCCTGAGCTTAAAAAACTCAGTACACAGGCAGCGTAAGATGTAGGCTAACTGTGACAATTAGCTTTCTTGCGGTGAGTTTGTTCTTCGGGACTTGCTTGCTGAGGGATTGCTGTACCATTTCGTTAGCAAGTTCCTCTCCTTAAAAGAAGGGAAGCCCGCGACTTTAGTCGTGGGAGGATTCACCCTGACAACGGTTGTTCGACTCGACCATTCTCGGCCAACGCTCACTTTCATGCGCATCGGAAGTGAGATTCCTCAAAGCTGTGTTCCCATAAGCAAGGCACGGAAGATGCGCGACAAGTGCTCGTAACTCAATCGGTAGAGTACTCGACTTTTAATCGGGGTGTTCGGGATTCGATTTCCCGCGAGCGCACCATGCCCGGCAGAGCATTATCTGCCACTTTTGTGGGTGTATAGCTCAGTAGGCAGAGCGGCGGACCGTTAATCCGTTTGTCGCAGGTTCAAATCCTGCTACGCCCGCCATAAGCTCCTCTGGTGAAATTGGCAGACACAGTGCGCTCAAACCGCACCGTTTTGAGGGTTCGAATCCCTCGGGGAGTACCATGTCCGGCAGTACAACAACTGCCATTTATTGAATTCTCGATAAAAACACGAGAGGAGTATTTCCAGAACAGTCAACAACCCCGCCTAAACCGGTTCGCCGGTTATAGACGGGGCTTGCGGGGCAACCCGTAAGCCCGGTTGATTAG
>ENA-UEQE01000128-UEQE01000128.1-human-gut-metagenome-genome-assembly--contig:-NODE-128-length-58738-cov-15.943489_pt1 | contig 58738 bp, 58 predicted proteins | sample MGYA00242934_ERZ507935 | MGnify/ENA primary metagenome ERZ507935 (study PRJEB26167, sample SAMN06115423) | human gut metagenome | host: Homo sapiens | place: China:Anhui | collected 2015-03-30... | reverse complement strand
GGATGAGTTTGAACGAGGAGCCAAAAATAAGGCGTACTTTCGCTCATAATTTAAGCATTTATTTATCCCTGCGAAAGAAGAACCAAAGAGAATTAGCAAATTATGTAGGTGTTAGTGGAACAACAGTAACGAACTGGGTCAAAGGCTATAAAATGCCAAGGATGGACAAGATAGATAAGATATGTCAGTTCCTTACGATAAATCGTGATGACCTACTTTCTGAACATATAACACCAATAAAACTGGAAACACCGAACAATTTCTATTTGTCTGAACATGAACAGGCAATAATAAAAAAGTATCGCAGCTTGTCTCCGGAAGAACAGGAAACGATTGATACGCTTATCAATCTACGATATCAGAAAAAGCTCGACGAATCTAAAATCAAGACAGACAAGGCAACTTGATCACCGTTAGATTCGGTCCACATAAGCATTAAATAGGAGGATGGTACTATGAAGATACAGAAATTGGCCATGAGCCTGGCAGCAGCTTGCCTACTCTGCTTATCCCCGGTATTTGCTTTTGAAGAAAAGGATATTTCGTTGGGCGGTATTGAAGTCGGTGCCTCGAAAGGCTATGTCCATTCGATTTATGGTGAGCCTGACAGCACGAAGACGACATATACCGACACGCCCTACGGAACGACACGTATCGACTATATCGAAAAGTACGGCAACTCCGTAGACGTCGATTATTGGGGCCTCGTAGGCAAGTCCCCTATTACGGATAACAGCAGAGTTTTCAGCATCAAAATAACAGCGAATAATGGCTGGGCCACAAAACAAGGGGCTACGGTCGGCATGGATGAATCGAAGCTCCGTGAAATCTATGGGAATCGCTTTTTCAAATTCGTCGATGAAGATGGCATCACCTGCTACGATTATTCCGCAAATCATTCCCCTATGGGCTATGCCTTCGGCATCAAGAATCATAAAGTCATCTTCATTTTGATGTCAGCCGGCGAATAAGAGAGCCGTTTCTATTAGTTCGATGTCAACGACGCAAAGGTCATGATCCAAAATAGGCACATAGAAATGCCGATTTTTGAAAGGAGCTGGTATCATGGCTTACTTCCGTAAACGAGGAGACAAATGGTATTACACTGTAACCTGGATGGATGAAAAGGGAAAAAGACATAGGTCAGAGCGGGTTGGCGGCTTAACTAAAGCTGCCTGCCAAAAGGCTTGGCGGAAGGCAATGGAAAAAGTCGACAGGACAGGCATGTATCTTCCCCCTTCGGAACGACCGTTTTCCGACTGCCTGGCAGAATGGCTGAAATCCATTCAAAAGAACTATAAGCAAAATACGCTTGATAGTTATGAATCCGCTGTCCGAAATCACTTGATTCCTGAGCTTGGCGATTGTCAACTGAGACATTTGACAACGTCTCTGCTGCAGACCTGGCTTGATGAACAACGGGACAACTACAGCAAATCTACCGTGAAGACGCTTTATGCGGTCTTGAAGAATTTCTTCCGTTGGACTTTGCTGAACAGGAAGTATATTCAGGATAACCCGATGAAGTATGTATCCATCCCCCGCTATTTCACGCCGCCAAAGAAGACACATATCTTCACAGCCAAAGAAATGAAGGCCATCTTTAAGCAATTCGGGCCTTCACATAGATTCTACATGCCTATCATGCTGGCTTACTGCTGCGGCATGAGACTGGGAGAATGTTTGGCTTTGACCTGGGATAATGTCGATTTCGATCAGCAGACTATCAAGGTATGCTCAAGCCAGTACGACAAAAAAAGAACTCCGAAACGAGGGACTCCTAAAAGCATGGCTTCGATTCGTACCATTACCTTTGGCAAAAAATTATACGATGCATTGAAGCAGAAGCAATGGCAGCAAAAAGAGGCCCGGTTCAAAGCAGGCCCCTACTATACAGAATCGAACCTTGTCTGCACAGACGATAATGGCTGCGGCTTGATTGCGAACGACCTTCGCTACTTCGGTATGTGGTGCAAAAAGAATTTCGGTGATGGTTCCTTTCACAGCTTACGCCACACGCATGCCACGATGTTGATTGAGTCCGGCATGGGCATTGACTACGTCAGCAAACGTTTGGGGCACGCCAGTATGTATACCACCGCAGACATTTACGATGATATAACGAAAAAACGCGAAGACAAGGCTATCAAATTGATGGATAAAATTTTATAAAAATTCATCGCAATTTATGCTTATGAAATCCAATGTCGGCAACTACCTGGTTTTGTTATCAGAATCAGGTGGTTGCCGACATTAAATTTTCCGTGTCGGCAAGATAGCGGCAAACAGTCTTCAAGCCGCATGGTTGTGCGGTTCTCGTATATCGTTAAATTATCGTAAGTTATTTTAAATGAGAATGGAGGTGCATATTGTAACACTTTCTATCCCGCATAACTAAGCCATTTATTTAACAAGTAATACCACTTTCACTTTTTCTCAATAACTGCCAAATTTCCTCGTTTTTCATATCAAAATCGGCAAAATATCGGCAAAAAAGTCGGCAAGAAAATCGGCAAAAAACTTGCTGAAAACCTAGTAAAAAAGCCGCTAAAAAGCCACTCAAAAATTCATAAAAAAGATCTCGAAAAAGCAATTTTCCGAGGTATAAACATTCAAGTACTGATGGTGCTTGGCCTATTTCCGCTCATTTCTTCTTAAAATCTTTCTTGACCTTTTGATTCATGGTGACTATAATGAGCATGTGTTTTATGAGCTTTGGCTGGCTCATAACTCATTTTCATTGTCCAATCACTTCATCAGTTACTTCCATCATTAACCAGAATGGTCAGCTGCTTTTGCAGTTGGCCATTCTGGTTTTATTTGTTTCTATGTTTTTACAAGCTCCAGCCACGGTACATTTCTTCTTCAACCCGTTCCATTTCGACGGTATCTCCTAAAAGGAGTGCCGTCTTTTTTTGTGGTTCCAATTTCCCTGTCGGTATATCGCTCAGGACCACATAAGCCCGGCCATTGTGGGACAGTATCTGGAAGTCTTTCAGTGGTTTGCCGCCTTCCAGTTTGCTATGACGCATGACGAGTCTCGGCAGCTGCCGTGAATACAGGATAGTATCCGAATCCGGGACGTTTTCCTTGAGTTCGGCAGCTTTTTCCAGGTACATCTTTTCTCGGTTCTTGGCCTTGATGACTTCACGGTAGATCTTCTTAGATTCTTCCTGGGCAGCTTTATTCTGCTGGGCCAGTTCGTCTACGATGCGCTGGATGTCACCTTCCTTGTTACGCAGTTCTTCATTATAAGCCTTCAATTGTTTTTCCATGGCTTGTTTTTGGCGCAGTTTGTCCGAATAAGCCAGATAGAAGTCCTTTTTTTCTTCATACGGGACGTCTTTCAGTTCGATATATTTCTTTTCCATCGGTTTGAGCTCTTCCAAGATACGTTGATGACGCTTCTTTAGATTATGATAATCCTTACCGATGATACGTTCGATAGCTATATTTCTAAACAAACGTTCTGGGATGACTTTGGCCTTGACTTCTTTATATTTTGCCAACTGTTCAGCCTGCCTCTTCTCCTGCTCCTTAGCCCGTGCTTTCAGTCCGGCATAGACGTCATTTGCTGTGACAACGATGGGTTCATGATTGCAGGGCTTCTAGCGAACTCATGATTATGCTGTTTGTGCGTTATCCAACGGATCCTTTATGACTGGCGAATCGTACACAGTAAAGGGGCAATATCTATACAACGTGTTTCGTCGCGATTTCCCTCTAAGTCCCAGGCAACAGTACCATTTAATACAGTCATGCACGAGCGAAATGTATTTAAATCCTGTAACTTTTGAAAAACGCTGGGCTGAGTAATTAATTGGGAAGCATCGTATTGTCGTACGGTTCCATCATTAAAATATACGAAGATAGAATAGCCTTCACCAGTAATGACCTGTAAAACTTCCGGAATGAAATTATCCATAAATTAGGTACACATCTCCTCCCCCAACAATCTTTTTTCCATTATATCACATTCGCCTATTTTTTATCGAAAAAATTTAGTGTTAAATAGGGTCAAAAAAAGGACCCGCATGATAACGGGTCCTTCATAAAACCTTATTTTAAATGATATTCTTGCAGTAATTTTTCCTGGTACTCATTATCTCGCAAGACACGGTCGAATTCTTCTTTCTGGCCTTCCTCCAATAGCTTTTGAAGCAAAGTACTGAGTGCCTGGCGTCCTGTCTTATCACCAATCTTTTCGCCGCGTTCCTGGCCTATCTTTTCACCACGTTCCTGGCCTGCTTTTTCCCGGCTGTAAAGGGCCGAAGCGATGTCGCGCATGGTACGTTCGTGTTCCCAATAGGCTGATTTCAGCTTGTTATTCGTGGCAAACTGTTTTTCGTAATCCATAGCTTCCTTGATAGCTGTATCACTCATAGCTAAAGCCCTCCTTTCCTGGTCACTGAAATTAGAAAAGACAAGGACATTCCATACATCATCGCATTTGGAATGTCCCTGTTTTTATTTTATTTCGGCGTAATGGCTACGACGCGGACCGGAAGTCCGGTAGCGCCTTCGATGTTGGGCCAAGCTGCCAGGAGAATAGCCCCGGCAGGAGCTACTTTGTCAAGGTTATCCAAGAGTTCGATTTGGACATGGCCCTGGCTGAGGACGTAGCGTTCACAGATGAGGTCTCCTGCTTCAGCTGCGACGGCAGATGCGTCGGTATCAAAGGTTTCATGGCCGTTAGCAGCGGCATGACGGACTTCGTAGATGTATTTCAAGGCATCTAACGACCAGCCCGGGGCATTTTCATTACCTTCTTCATCAAAGCCGCAGAGCTTATCGTTATCCGGCCAGTTCTTCGACCAGTCCGTCCGCAGTGCGACAAATGCGCCTTCCGGAATGACTCCATAAGCCGCTTCATAGGCTTTGATGTCGTCAACGGTAACGGCGTAATGGACGTCACGGGCTACTTTTTCACTGACATCGATGACGACCAAGGGATATACCATGTACTGTACGCCGAAGCGTTCAGACAGTGCGGTCCCTTTGGCAAAATGGCCGGGGAAATCAATATGCGTGCCGAATTGGCCGGGAAATTTGAAGGTCTGAATCAAACATTCCAGCATGGGATTTCCCCAATCAAAGACGACTTTCCCGATTTCGACGGAACCTTCGGGCATGCCAGACCAATACGGACTGTCATTGTTCAGGCGATGGCTAAGTTCTACCCATTCGTAATCAGATTTTAGTTGCTGCAAGAGATTCCACAATACATGTGTTACCATAAGGTCACTTCCTTTCTGAGCTAGTTTTAGCTATTTATAATTTCCATGTTTCTAATACGGACATCATTGCCCGTTTTTCAGCCGTTGCTTCTTCAAAATGAAAAACGGCGAAACGATTGCCACTTTCGGGCGTGTAAATTTTCTTCATGACTGGATAGCCAGGTTGTGCCAGCGCTTCTTGGGACAGTTCATCGCCTTTTTCAAAAACAGCTTTGCCGTAATAACGGAAAAAGAGTTTCCCCTTTCCCATAAGTCCACAAATTTCTACATATGGGTTTTCCTGCATTTGGCGATAGACTTCTTTCATGGCACCGACACCAAAATAATTAACCAATAATTAACCCCATCTTTCAGCATGTGGAAATTGATGGGACGCGATTTTGGCCGGCCATCTTCTACGGTATTCAAAAAGAAGGCGCCGCTTTCGGCCACGCAATCGTTTAACCAATCGTTAATTTTTAAGGCAATGCTTTGTTTGTCTGTCATCTACTATTCCCTCACTGGTTATATTATTTTTTCCGAGACTGTTGCCGGCAATTCGCTGGTGCAATGCGGGCAGCGCGTAGCGTCATCAGCAATAGGCTGACGGCAGAACGGGCAGAGCCGCGGTTCCGGAGCCGGTCCTGGTTTCGGAAGGAAACGGTTCAGCTGTTTGATGACGATAAAGATAGCAAAAGCGATGATCAGGAATTCTAATACCGTATTGAGGAAAGCCCCGTAAGCGATAACAGGAATCCCCGCTGCTTTCGCTTCGGCTAACGATTCAACATGTTCTGTACTCAAAGGGATAAAGAAGTCAGAAAAGTCGATGCCCCCGAGAAGAACGCCGAAAGGCGGCATAATGATGTTGTTGACTAAAGACGTAACGATTTTCCCAAAGGCACCGCCGACAACAACGCCGACTGCCATGTCCAGTACATTGCCTCGCATGGCAAATTCTTTAAATTCCTTAATAAAACCCATCCCATTTCCTCCTGTTGTAAATAAATACTAAGGTAAAAATTACATATATGTATTCATCATAACGAAAAAGCGGAGAAATTGCAATATCTTTTCCTGTCTACCCTTGTATACGGTACCAGAGCTGCATTTCAAAATCGTTAGGGATCTCCGATTCTGACATAAGTTGGCCAAAGCCTACGACGATACGCGTCATGGTTTGGCGAAAGGCTTTTTCTAAGGGCATTTGCTTTACCTTATGCAAATACCATGATTCATGGATGGAAAGACACATTCCCGATTTCAGCAGCAACAGACGGGCATCGTGAGCCGCTTGGCGTTTCTCGGGGTCTCCTTGCGTATCTGCCTTAGCCGTTTCCAGCAGCTCCCGTTGTTCGTCTGGCGAAAGGTGGCTGCGGAACATATGCTGTGCCAGACGTCGGAACCAGGCATAGTTTTCCCCGGCATCAGCCAATAAACGCGTCATGAGCCGTTCAGAAGCCCTATCTTCTAAAAAAGCTTGCACACAAGCTAATTCCTGATTTTCCAGAGACATGCTATCACCTCTTCGTTATGTAGTGTCGTTATATGGAATAATTCTACATGGTAAAGAGAAATTCCTGCTCCTATCGGCTCCTTTTTCAATAGAAGTCAGCGCGAGGACTGTATTTGGCTTACGATGTCGCGATAGGCTTGGATGAGGATATCGAAGTCTAGTTCATGAGCTACGCCGGCATAGCCTTCTTTTAAGCAGGCTGCGGCTTCTTTGGGTTTGGTCGTAAAGAGATAGCAAGGTTTGTTTTCTTTTTTGCAGGCCTTTAAGATACGCGCTTTCGCTGCCAAGAAATCAGGATGTGTGAATCGTCCCGGAAGGCCCATGGATGTCGACAAATCGAAAGGGCCGATAAAGATGCCATCGATGCCTTCCATGGCGGCGATTTCTTCGATTTGTTCCAAGGCTTCTTTTGTTTCGCATTGCGGAATGACCATGAGTCGTTCATTGCTATTGGCATAATATTCTTCCAGCGTATCGGTCGCCGCCCAGGGCAATTGCCCGAAGCCAGTCCCCCGCCCTTTGATAAAGCCGCGCTGGCCGATAGGTGCATATTTTGCCAAAGCTACGGTTTTCTGGAAATCTTTTATGTCGCGCAGGCACGGCACAATCAGTCCCTGAGCCCCACAGTCTGCCGCCCGTTGGATTTCTTTATGGTCGACGTTAGCAATGCGGACAACGGGCACCAGGCCGACGCGTTCTGCCGCTCGTATGAGCTGCATCATCGTTTCTGTATCGAAAGGGCCGTGTTCTGTATCGATAATGACAAAATCCAATCCCGTATAACCGAGACATTCGACGACGGATTCATTGCCCATACTGACAAAGGTGCCGACAGCTCCCTTCCCAGACTGGAATAGTTCGCGCAATCGATTCAAAGACATAGAAACTCCTCCTTTATGTTCTTTATATCAAGACTTATTCGAATAATCATTCGCTGAAATATTGACAAATGCCTATTTAATGCATAATTTTTCTTAACATTTAAATTTTTAAATTTTATATCATTTCATGAGGGGGAATGAACATGAATAAGAAATGGATACTCGCAGGAATGGCTTCCTTGACGGCAATGAGTGTCTTAGCAGGATGCGGTACACAATCGGATAAAACTCCGGCAAAAACAAACAAACCGCTTATTGTCGGGACGGAACCGTCATTCCCGCCTTTTGAAATGGCAGAAAATGATACGTATACTGGCTTTGATATAGACTTAGCCAACGCCATCGGGGAAAAATTGGGCCGCAAAGTTGAAATCAAGGCCATGGGCTTCGATGCCTTGATTCCAGCCTTGAAAAGCGGCCAAATTGATATGATTGCCTCAGCTATGTCGGCAACGGAAGAACGGAAAAAACAAGTCGACTTCACGGCACCTTACTATATCGGCGGCTCGGTCATCGTCGTGCAGAAAGACAATACGACCATTCATGGTTGGGACGACATCACTGGCAAGACCGTAGCCGTCCAAGCCGGCTCTAAACCGGCAGACTTCGCGGAAAAACAAGGGGCCGTCCTCAAGAAATTCGATGGCAATTACCAATGCCTGCAAGAACTGCAGAATGGCGGCGATGATGCCGTCGCTATCGACAAAGCCGTTGCCTTGTACTACGTTTCCAAAGGCGGCATGAATAACCTGAAAGTCGTCGGTGAACCGAAGAAACTGGCTGGTTCAGCCATGGCCATCGACAAAGGTCATGATGACGAATTGAAGGCCATCAACCAAGCCCTGGCAGAGCTGAAAGCTGACGGGACATATACTAAGCTCTATCAAAAATGGTTCGGCGTCGACCCGACAGAAGAAGAATTGCAATAGAATTTGCCCCCTCTTTACAGGATATATATATTCAGCTGGTATGCTGAAGAAAATAGCGTAAAGGTGGGATTTTCTATGGCAAAGACTTATGTACTCGATACGAATGTGCTTATTCAGGCGCCATATGCCATGCAGTGTTTTGAAGACAATCATGTCGTCATTCCTTTGGTTGTTGTCGAAGAGCTGGATGGATTGAAAAAAGCGGATGATGAAAGGCAGCCCTTTATGCTACCAGCTGACCATGATGGCCGATGAATGTGAACGGTCGCCGCTGGCCCTCGGCGCTATCCAGCGCCTGTGATTCACTGCTTCAGATATTGGCTGCTTTCCTTGCATTCCTTTACAATTTGTGATACATTGAGAAAAGATTTATCTTAAAGTGTACTTGAAGGAATGATTTTTCATGGAGCGAAAGCACTATTTTCTAATTCTCGGGACTGTCTGTCTTGGACTTCTGGTCGGCAGCGGTGTCTTTGCCCTCTCAGGCGGCCAGACCGAAAAGTTCCTGGTGTCGAAGGAAGCTGCACCCATTTCTTTGACGCCGCTGGAAGAAGCCCAAAAGGATTACGCTGGCGTGGCCATCACTTATCAGTTCGGCGATCAGAGCGAGACCCTCGACGGAGGCCGCATCGTCTCCTGGCTCAGAACCGATGCTAACGGCCAGGTCACCTTTGACCCGCAGCAGGTTCGGGCCTTCGTCAAAGAACTGGCCGACAAATACGATACGGCCTATACGCCGCGGACTTTCCACACTTCCGGCGGTCAGGACATCACGATCAGCGAAGGCGATTACGGCTGGCGCATCGACCAGGAAAAGGAAACGGCCCACCTGCTAGACCTCCTGGCCCAGAAGCAGAGCACGGTCTGCGAACCAGTCTACGCCCAGACGGCCGCGGTCCACGGCCATCAAGACTGGGGTACGACGTACATCGAAGTCAGTCTGAAGGACCAGCAACTATGGCTCTATAAAGAAGGCCAGTGCCTTCTCCAAAGCTATCTCGTCTCGGGCAATCCGACACGTAAGCACGGTACGCCCAAGGGCATTTACGGCCTGACTTATAAGACACAAAATGCCACCCTGAGCGGTCAAGGCTACGACTCAAAAGTCAAATACTGGATGCCTTTCAACTGCAATGTCGGCCTTCATGACGCACCGTGGCGTTCCTCGTTTGGTGGCCAGATTTACAAATCGAACGGCTCTCACGGCTGTTTGAACCTGCCGCCGGCCAATGCCGAGAAAATCTATAAAAACGTCGACAAAAATACACCGGTCATCATCTATTAACATTCACTTTTTCAGATATTGGCTGGAAATAGCCGGATTCCAGGAACAAAGGCCCGCCGTTTTTTCAAAGCGCCATTTTTGTGGGACGTCGGGATATTTCTCATGGTCCACTTCGCTGAGAAACATGTCCAGAGGGCGGATGAAATCGCGGTATTCGCCATACAAGGTCTTATAGACGACGTAGGTCTCACCCGTTTCGGCGTCATCCGCTAAATCGAGGATGCGGTACATATGGTTCTTGAAATGGCGCCACGTTTCGCCCGGTTTTGGCAAATCGCGGCCGAGGACAAAAGCCGTGAGCCCTGCCAAGGATGGCAGGAAGGGTACGCCGTCAGCCCAAGCTTTATCGACGAAACCTTCGGCGCTCATCTGCTGGATCAAAGCTTTCATGGGCTGATAATAGCCATTGAAGTCGAGAAAGGCAAAGCGCCCTTCCAACTGGTGCAGTTTTACCTGGCTCATGACCTGGCTGATTTCTTCCAGCGTCCCGATGCCGCCGGGAAAGGCCAGGAAAATATCGCCTAAGTCCATCATTTGCTGCTTGCGCGATGTCATGTCCGGCGTCACGATGAGTTTCGTCAAGCCCTCATGTTGTAATTCTTCATCCATGAAGAACTGTGGTTCTACACCGATAACTTCCCCACCGGCCTGCAAAGCGCCGTCGGCGAGCTTTCCCATGAGTCCGGTCCGGCTTCCGCCGTACACGAGCGTGTGGCCGTGGCAGGCAATCCAGGCTCCCAAGGCATAGGCATAATCAGCATAACAAGGTTGGTTTCCACAACGGGAACCGAGATAAACAGTAATATTCATAGAAATGGTCCTTTCTTCCCCTTAATATATGGTATAATACAAATTATATCATATATTGGGGGGAATTTTTTATTATGATTTTCGTGCCTATGTCGGAGCAAAATTCACGCACTTAGCGCCGAAACCCTTGCTTAAAGAGGCTATCGTCGCCATGCCGACCTTAGGCGGCATCATCATGGTCCTCTTCGGCCGCTAAGCCTGCTGATGGCGGTGCCAGAAGTAACAGATCAGGACCGTCAGGACGACCCAGAAAGCCAGGCGGCCGCTGTGCTGGCTGATATGGATGAGGTCATGGCCCAAGAGGACTTCGATGACGACCCGCGGTACCTTGCCGGCAGCTGTTGCCAGAAAATGGTCTTTCTGGCTGAGATGGCTGACGGCAGCGATAGCCGTAAACGGTACGTTGGGGATATATGGGATGGACCGGGCTGCGGCCAGCGTCCGGAAGCGGCTGTACCGGTCGAGCTGGTTCCTAAGGTGATGGCGGGAAATGACGTGGATGGCCTGGCGGCGCAAGACGGTCCGCAAGATAACGAAGCTCAGTTCCGTCCCCAGGACTTCGCCGACCCAGGAAATGATAAGGCCCGGCACGAGTCCGAAAATGGCCCCATTGACCGTCAGGAAGGGAATCGACGGCAAGCCGGTCATATCCGTGACGGTGATCATGAAGATACTGATGAGGGCCGCATAGATGCCAAAGGATGAAATATAATCGATAAGGCCGTCCACGTCGCCAGCCAGGCTGAGCCGGAACAGTTCCTGATAGAAATCGGGGATGACCCACTGGACACCCCAAAAAGCCAGGAACAGGCCCAGACAGACTGCGATTTTCAGCACTTTGTCCCATAAAGGACCATTGCGGATTGCCATAACAACTCCCCTTCTTTCCCTATTTGATTCTATTGTATACCAAAAAAAGGCGTATCTACAAGTTGTTCTTGTAAAGCGCCTGAAAAGGAGGTTTTCTGTTGTCTAAATTGACAGATGCGCCGAATTTTTTCATCGGCCGCAGTGAAGCCATTGCTCAAAATGATAAGTTATCCAATAAAGCCCGCCAGAGCTTGTACACGGCACGGGCCGCCAATACCGTCGACGCCTACCGCTCGGACTGGAACGATTTCTGTGACTGGTGCAGCTATCACCAGCTGTCGTCGTTCCCGGCTGAACCAGAGACCATCGTCAATTACATCAACGACCTGGCCGACAATGCCAAGGCCAATACCATTGCCCGGCGCATCAGCGCGCTGACGGAAAATTTCGACGCTGCAGGTCTTAAAGAAAATCCCTGCCGCTACCCCATCGTCAAGAACGCCCTGCGGGGCATCAAGCGCATGAAAGGGACCATCCAGCACGGCAAGGCACCGATTCTCTTCGACGACATCAAGGAAATGCTGACTTATCTCGAAGGCGACGAAATCCAGCAGGTCCGCGACAAGGCCATTCTCCTGGTCGGATTCTACGGGGCCCTGCGCCGGTCGGAACTGGCCGGTATCGACGTGGAAGACTTGAAGTTCACCCGCCTGGGCCTGCTCATTACGCTGCGCAAATCGAAGACAGACCAGTTCGACCAGGGCCAGATGATTGCTATTCCCATGGTCAAGGATAAAGAATACTGTGCCGTTACGGCCTTGCAGAAATGGCTTGATATCAGTGGGATTACGACGGGGCCGGTTTTTCGGGGATTGACGAAGGGGCATCATGTTCGGAAAACTCGGATTTCCGATAAATCAATCGCCCTCATCGTCAAACACTACACCGGGCTGATGGGTATGAATCCGGATGATTACGGCGCCCACAGCCTACGCCATGGCTTTGCCACGTCGGCGGCCCAGCATCACGTCGAAGAACGGCAGATCATGCGCCAGACCCGTCATAAGTCGCAGGCTATTGTCCGCCGCTACATCGACGAAGCGGACCGCCTCATCGACAACCCGATCTTAAAGATTACCGAAGATTCTCATTGATCCACCAGCTGCCGTGCTAACGCCGTCCGCACCTGTTCGGCCCGGCCCGGTGCGATGGGCAGGCGCAGGATTTGGCCCGGACGGATGTCACTGGTCCCGGTCAGGCCGTTGTCTTCTAAAATCTCATTGACGACCTGGCGCACGTCCATATCATCACCGGCTGCGACCGAGGCCAGCTGCCAGACCGTCTGCCCCGGTTCGACGGCAACAGAAAGGTATTCCTGCGAAGGCTGGTAACTCCAGCCAATCTGTGTACACATAAAGAGGGCCAGCACGGCCAATACGACATATTTCATGGCAATCACTCCTGACTTTAAAACGAACGTTCTTAGAACAACCGTTCGTCGATGGTTTTATTATACCGTCGAACGGTTGTTCTTGTCAAGATATTTTGAACAAACGTTTGATTTTTTTTATAAATTTCGCTATAATAAGGGTAGCTTATACTGGAATTGCTATAACTTTCCCAGACTGGAGTGATTATATATGATTAATAATGAAAAAATGCTGACGACCCGTCAAAAACAAATCCTGGAATATATCCGCACGTGTGTCCATAAATTCGGCTATCCCCCGTCGGTACGGGAAATCTGCAAAGAAGTCGGCCTGAGCTCGACGTCAACGGTCCACGGTTATCTCCACCGCCTGGAAGACCTGGGCTATATCCGCCGCGACCCGGCCAAGAACCGGACCATCGAACTCCTCGATGAAGGCTCGTGGCGTTCCAAGAAAGTCGTTCCCCTGCCCCTGGTCGGCCAGGTCCGGGCGGGTGCGCCGATTTTTGCTGAAGAATGTGTCGAAGACGTCTATCCCTTCCCGGCGGACTTCATCGGCAATGACGACTGCTTCATGCTCGTCGTCCAAGGGGACAGCATGAAGAACGCCGGTATCCTAGAAGGGGACCAGCTCATCGTCCGCCGCCAGGAAACGGCAGAAAACGGCGAAATCATCGTCGCCCTCATCGGCGAGGAAGCAACGGTCAAGCGCTATTTCCACGAAGCCGATACGATCCGCCTGCAGCCGGAAAATGACGAATATGAACCGATTTACACCCGAGATTGCCAAATCCTGGGCAAAGTCATCGGCCTCTATCGCCGTTACTAGGAGGTCTTTCGCATGACTGATTCTTTACCCATCCTGCCCGATGACCTCCCCTTCTTTACCGGCATCAGCCCCGACAAGCGCATGGCCATGCTCACCTGCCTGGGTGCGCGGGTCCGGACCGTCCGCAAAGGCGAATTTCTGGTCCTGGCTCAGGATGAAGTGCGCTACATCGGCATCGTCCTCAGCGGAGAAATCCACATGATCCACGAAGACCGCTGGGGCGACAAGGCCGTCCTGGCCGTCATCCGCAGCGGCGGCCTCTTTGGCGAAACCTTTGTCTGTGGTACGGTACTTCAATCTATCGTGACCTTCCAGGCCGTAAAGAACACGAAATTCCTGGTCCTGCCCTTCCACAAGGTCCTGCATGTCTGTACCAATGCCTGCCCCTTCCATTTTCAGCTCATTGAAAACATGCTCCGCCTCATGGCCGATAAGAATGCCCAGCTCCTGGAAAAGCTCGAAGTCATTTCCAAAAAAACGCTGCGCAAGAAATTGCTGACGTATTTTTCCTTCCAGTCCGAACAGGCTGGCAGCCCGACCTTCACCATCCCCATGACCCGGACCCAGCTGGCCGATTACCTCTGTGCCGACCGGACCGCCGTAGCCCGGGAACTGAGCCATATGAAGGCCGATGGCCTCATCGAAATAGACCAGCAGCGCGTGACGCTGTATTGAAAAAGGACCTGTCGCAAATGCGACAGGTCCTTTTTTCTGTAGGGGCTCGCACGTGGCGAGCCCGCTCCGGGATATGTCCTATCATTCCTGACGGGCGTCCCACGTGTGCCCCTACAACTCACGGACTACTATAAAGAAAGAGCAACCTCTCAGTCAGCTCCGCTGACAGCTCTCCTATAAGGAGAGCCACGAGCCACTAATCACCAATCTTCTTCGCTGCAATGCCGTAGGGAATGGACAAGAAGAGGATGGCACCGACGATGTTGCCTAAGGTGACAAAGGCCAGGTTGTAGAGATAACCGCCGACGCTGACGGCCGTGCCGGCGGGATTCAGCAGGCCCAGGGTCAGGACGGTCATGTTGGCTACGCTGTGTTCAAAGCCACAGGTAAAGAAGGCGTAGAGGCACCAGAAGACCATAATCAGTTTGCCGCTGTCCGATTTGCAGCGGAAGCCGCACCAAACGGCCAGGCAGACCAGGACGTTACAGAGGATGCCTTTGAGGAAGAGTACCAGCGGCGGCAGACTCATCTTCATGGCAGCAGCATTGGCCAGGGCCTGACCGGTGCCGCCAGCCGTACCGGCAGCACCGTAGAAAATCAGGGACAAGACGATGGCGCCGAACCAGTTGCCCAGGTAGCAGACGACCCACAGGCGGACGACGTCCGTCAAAGTGACCGTCTTCGAACGCCAGCCGTTGTAGAGGACGAAGGCATTGCCCGTGAACAGTTCTGCCCCGGCGATGACGACCAGACTCAAGGCGATGCCAAAGGACAGGCCCATGGCGATCTTCGTCATAGGAATAGCACCGAGGGTACCGCTGACGGTAAAGGACAGGAGGATACCGAAGCCGATGTAGGCGCCGGCTAAAGCCGACATGAGGAAATAGCCTAAGGGGTTCTTCTTCAGCAGGCCGACCTTGGCGGCCGCACCGGCTGCAGAAGCTGCGTATTCGTCGTTGTACATAGGCTCCTCCCTATTTCAGCGGCAACGGCTTCTGGAATACATCCAAATCGGCCGGGTTTACGTCTTTGCCGACGTAGAACGGTTCCGATTTCAAGCCGACGTAGCGGATACCGGACCAGTTGAGAGGACGATAGATTTCCGCCTTCTTCGGCAGGTGGACGTCTTGGAGGATGAACTTGATAAATTCTTCCGGACCCGTACGGTCTACCATGTAGCCGATATGTTCCTTTCCGCCAGGAGCAGTCGGGTCAATATATTTCTTGGCAAAAGCATAGACGTTGGAGATAATCTTTACGACGCTGTCTTCATCGGCCCATTTAATGAAATCGACGCCCATACGCGGGTTCTTTTTGCCCGTACGGCCCAAGAGGGTGATGCGGAAATACTGTTCCTTGCTTCGCGTCCAGGCGCGGTTCGGGCAGGCCCAGACACAGACGCCGCAGCCGATGCATTTTTCGACGTTGCGGACCGGGCGGAAGTTCTTCATCTGCAAGGCTTCTACCGAAAGCTGTTTGCACTTGCGGACGCACATGCCGCAGCTGACGCAGCGGCTGGGGTCGAACTGGGGTTCCGTCATGCCCATGACGCCAAAGTCGTGCATGCGGATCTTATCGCAGTCGTTAGGACAGCCGGTCAGGGCTACTTTGACGTGCAGGTCATTCGGGAAAATAGCCTTTTCAATCCGTTTAGCCAGGGCCGTCGTATCGTAGTTGCCGAAGGGGCAGACGCGGTTGCCGACGCAGGCCATGACATTTCGTGTGCCCGAAGCTTCAAAACCAGCGCCTTTTTCGCTCTGATTGATGTCGAGTTCATCAATGATCGGCTGCAGGGCCTTCTTTACTTCTTCTACTTTTTCAAAGGGAATCCCCATGATTTCAAAGCCCTGACGGATGGTCAGATGGATTTCGCCATTGCCATATGTTTCTGCAATATGCTGGACCTGGCCCAGGACCTTGGCATTCAGGGACCCACCGGGTACACGGACACGGGCGGAAGCCATATTGCGATTTTTCGTTACTCGGAAAGCGTATTTTTTTAACTTGCCGCAATTCATTTCCATAATGTATCAGCCTCCTAGTCGATTAAGGTACGAAGTTCGGTGTATTTGAATACCGGCCCGTCCTGGCAGACGTAGACTTTGCCAATACGGCAGTGACCACATTTGCCGAGGCCGCAGCACATTTTGCGCGATTCAGAGAGCCAGATCTTTTCTTCATCGAAACCGAGTTTGATCAATTCCTGGATGGAGAATTTGATCATCATCGGCGGACCGACGACGACGGCGATGGCGTTGTCGAAGTCTTTGAGGGGCAGTTCCGGGATGTACTGGGTGACTAAGCCGACATGGCCGTCATAATTCCCTTCTTCCGGAGCCTTGTCGACCGTGCAGATGAAGTTCATGCCGTCGGCAATCCAGCGTTTGAGGTCTTCTTTGAAGAGGATGTCCGCCGGCGATTTGAAGCCGGAAATGACAGTCAGGCTCTTACATTCGTCCATGTGGTCGGCGAAGTAGTCGATGACGCCGTGGACCGGAGATAAGCCGGAACCACCGGTGACCAGGACGATTTCCTTGCCTTTGAACATGTTGACGTCGAAGCCATTGCCATAAGGCCCGCGCATGAAGAAGTGGCCGCCGACATAGTTTTCAAAGATTTCATCGGTCAGGCTGCCGACTTTACGGATGGTGAAATCCAGGGAATGGTCGGTAATGCCGCTGACAGAAATGGGAGCTTCGCCGTATTTCGGGATAGAGATTTCAAAGAACTGGCCCGGTTTGACCGGATGTTCTTTGCCACGGTCATAGGCCATCCGGAAAGTATATTCCACATCGGCATGTTTAATGACTTCTAAGATTTCCGAACGGAACGGTAAGTATTCGTTATTCATTCTCGGTGACCTCCTTCATGCCTTCCGGCAATTTGACATTGATGCAATGGCTGAGCGAAATGTATTCCGGACAGATGGCATCACAACGGCCGCAGCCCACGCACATCTGGAAACCGGAGCGCTGTTTAAATTCCAGCGTCTTATGGAGCACTTTGAAGCGCATCCGTTCGCCAGCCTTCTTGCGGAAGCAAAGGCCGCCGGCTACCAGGGTATAATCGTCGAACATACAGGATGTCTGCACGCGGCGGCGTTCGCCGGCTTTATGGTCTTCCGTGAAGAATACGTCCTGCATGGACCAGCAGGTGCAGGTCGGACAAGCCAGGGTGCAGCGGCCGCATTTGATGCAGCGCTTGTCGTATTCATCCCAGACGTGGGATTTGGCGATGGCCGACGAGAGGTTTTCCGGAATATGTACCTGCAGTTTGTTTTCGGTCACATGGTCGGGGACGACGTCGGCTTCCGGAGCCTTGGCTTCTGTAACGGCTTTTCCCAGGACGTCATCTTTGACATCGAGGAAATACTGGCCGTCTTTGAAATTCAAGGCGACATCGTAGTTATCACTGGTATTGGTGCCCATGGAAACGCAGAAGCAGTTTTCAAATTCCTGGCTGCAGCCCATGAGGACGAATTTGACGCGGTCGCGGACGCGTTTGTAGTAATAGTCTTCGGGACCATTCTGGAGATACATGTAATCGAAGCGCTTGATGGCGTGCAAATCGCAGCTGCGCAGCAAAATGATGGCGCCTTTTTCCGGAGCTTCGGCTTCGGTGACGGTATTTTCATTGAAATAGAACAAGGTCTGGCAAACCGGCAGCAAAACGTCTTTTGCCGAGTAGTCGGATCGTTTGTCCCAAACGATTTCTTCCGGCTTGGTGATCTTGCCATAGCGTACGATATCCTGCATCGAAGACCGCCCTGTACCTGCAAACAGTTTCGGAGCGTAAATGTCATACGTATCCGACCATTTGGCAAAGACCGTGTTCAATGCATCTGCATTTAATTGATAGCCCATGCTGTTACCCTCTTTCTAAAGAAATAAATGACAAATATAATGGATGAACAAATTATTTTTTTCACATACACCGTGACGACATCATAAGCCGCCTCGTTGACTTTATAATAACAGTCGGGAAAGAAAAAAACTGTTGCCGTAGCAACAGTTTTTTCTAAATTCTTCTAAATGCTATACTTTTTTATCATCTAAAATCGTTATCGTTGAGGAATCTAAATGTGTCATACTATTTGGAAGCTTGTTTTTCAAAAAGAATGACCATGCCGGAATATTCGGTTTTGACTACGCCTTTTTTGACTTTCGTAAAAGCCATTTCATCTTGAGAATCCTTGAGTTTAAAGCCGTTTTCCACTTCTTCCCAGTCGCCGCTGCTCTTTTCGCCTTTGATAACCGCCTTGGCGTCGCCGTCGGCTTCTAATTCAAGGACAAAACTACCAATGACTTTATTGACATCGAGACTGACACCGCTCATAGAAGCTTTCGTCGCCTTCCACGTGCCGACATATTCACTATTGGCATACTTATCGGACATACAGCCTGTGAGCATGACACAAAGCATGAGAACGGCAACTATTAGAAGACTTAATCGCGGCCTTCTTTTTTTCCAGGTCATATTGCCTCACCTCTCTCCACATATAATTCACAAATGGGAAGGCCTTTCGGGAAGGCCTTTCTTTGTTTTTATTATATATAAAGTGTTCTTTTATGACACTGTAGCTTATTACAGGTAATCCATGCTATTTTTGCATACAGAAAAGAGGCTGTCGTCTCACTGAAGACAGCCCCTTTTCTAAATAGCCATTATTCAAAATCGTTGTGGAATTTAATCTTGCGATATGTTTCAAAGGTCATCCATTTGTCGAAAAGTTCGGCATCGGAATTTTCCCCGGCCTTGGTATAATCCGCTTTAAAAGCAGCGAATTCCTGTGGCGAGTGAACGTTAATGGCAAAACCGCGGCCATTGACCAAAGGCTGTTCCGTATAGGCATAGCCATCAAGGGACAAGATGTTAGCCACTTTAGCGTCGCGGATTTCGACGGCAATCTTGTCGCGGAGGATAAGGATGTCGAAGTTATCCGGATATGCGTAGGTTTCGCCCTTGGTCGGGATGGTATCACCGATGTGATACTGGTGGAAGGCCGGTTTAGCCTTGGTGATATTGAGACTCTGCATACCGTAGAAGAAATCTTCAAAGACATCGCCGCGGGCTTTCAAGGATCCATGGACGAAGGTGTGGTCGGCATTGGTATCGTGGACATCGATGACGACGCCGCAAGCCGAAGTCATATTGGTGACGCGGTCGATGAGAATCAGTTCGCCCAGGACTTTGTGATGGCTGAAGGTGTCGACGACGATCGGTTCCTGCAGGAAGAGCGTGCAGACGGCGATTTCGTTCTTGGTAAGGCTCGAAGCGCGCTTCTTTTCCCCTGTATTGACGTCAATCGTGTAATCGATGTCTGTGAGGACGCCGACGATTTCTTTCGTTCCCAATTTGACGACATATTCTTTGCCGACAGCCAGGTCTTGGTCATCCATCCAGAGCATGGTCGCCGTAATGCGCTGACTCAGGGCGACATCCGTTCCCTTCGTAAAGACGCAGCCCCGGGATACGTCGACTTCGCGGTCGAGCTGGACGTTGACCGGCTGGCCTTTGACGGCCAACTCGACGGTATCGAAGCCGATGAGGATGGATTTGACCTTAGCTTCTTCTTTGCTGGGCAACGTTGTAATCGTATCGCCGACGGCTAAGGAACCGCTTTCAATCTGGCCCTGGAAACCGCGGAAGGTATGGTTCGGGCGGCAGACGCGCTGGATGGGCAGGTAGAAGCCTTCTTCTTCGTCTTCTTCGACGTTGACTGTTTCCAAATAATCGAGAATCGTCGGTCCCTGGTACCAAGGCATATTGGTCGAAGACTTGGTGACGTTGTCCCCTTCCGTCGCCGAAACAGGAATGAGGACGACGTTGGCCAGTTCTAATTCGTCGCGGAGCTTAGCAATCTGGGCCTTGATTTCTTCGAAGCGTTCCTGGCTGTAGCCGGCCAGGTCCATCTTATTGATGGCGAAGATGAAATAGCGGATTCCCATGAGGGCGCAGATGCGGGCATGGCGGCGGGTCTGGACCAGGACGCCCTTGGTGGCGTCGATGAGGATGATGGCCAAGTCGGCAAAGGAAGCGCCAACAGCCATGTTGCGAGTATATTCTTCATGGCCCGGTGTGTCGGCGACGATGAAGCTGCGGTTATCCGTGCTGAAATAGCGATAGGCGACGTCGATGGTGATGCCCTGTTCCCGTTCGGCCATGAGGCCATCCAGGAGGAGCGAATAGTCGATGGCGCCGCCGCGGCTGCCGACTTTGCTTTCCAGTTCCAGTGCTTTCTTCTGGTCGGCATAAAGCAATTTGGCATCATAGAGCAGATGCCCGATGAGTGTCGATTTGCCGTCGTCGACGCTGCCGCAGGTAATAAATTTTAACAAGCCGTTTCCGTTTCTATCCATTTTAGAAATACCCCTCTCTCTTTCTGCGTTCCATGCTGCCAGCTGCTTCATTATCGATGACGCGGCTCGTCCGTTCCGACGAGACGGCGCTCAGTGTTTCATCGATGATGGCATCCAGCGTATCGGCATCGGATTCGATGCCCCCTGTCAAAGGATAGCATCCCAAAGTACGGAAGCGGATCTTCTTGTGCATGATTTCTTCTCCCGGCTTGAGGCGCATGCGGTCGTCGTCGACCATGATGATGTTGCCATCGCGATAGACGCAGGGCCGTTCCTTAGCGAAATACAAGGACACGATGTCGATGTTTTCCCGTTTAATGTACTGCCAGATATCTTTTTCCGTCCAGTTGGAAATCGGGAATACGCGCATGCTTTCGCCTTTATGGATGTGCGTATTGTAGAGCTTCCACATTTCCGGACGCTGGTTCTTCGGGTCCCAGGCCTGGGCTTCATTGCGGAAGGAAAAGATACGTTCTTTGGCGCGGGATTTTTCTTCGTCCCGGCGGCCGCCGCCAAAGGCAGCGGTGAAGCCGTATTTGTTGAGCGCCTGCTTGAGGGCCTGGGTCTTCATGATATCCGTATAGGCTGCGCCATAGTCAAAGGGATTGACGCCCTGTTTGACCCCTTCCTGATTGATGTATTCGATGAGCTGCAAGCCGTACTTCTTCATGGTTTCATCGCGGAAGCGGATCATTTCCTTGAACTTCCACGTCGTATTGACATGGAGGAACGGGAAAGGCGGCTTTTCCGGATAAAAGGCCTTGAGGGCCAGGTGAAGCATGACAGAACTGTCCTTGCCGATAGAATAGAGCATGACCGGCTTTTCACATTCCGCGGCAACTTCGCGGATGATGTAAATCGCTTCGGCCTCTAACTTGTCGAGATGCGATAATGCACACATAATATGAAATCCCCCTATGTTTTGATGTGTGATGTTTGATGTATGATGTTTGATGTGCGTCTATGCGTCAAACTTCAAACGTCAAACATCAAACGACAGATAAGAAATATACTGAATACTGGCGTTTTCCCTATCAGACTCAATACGAATTTGCCTGTTTTCGGTCGACAGTGATGGTCTTTTCCGTCCCGTCGGCCTGATGGATATGCCAATGCAGGTAATGGCCGTCCGCCGTGACGTTCATCGTGCTGCCCCGGCCGCCCATGTCGGCGCCGAGGTAGAAGTCGATGGCCTGGACCGGACATTCCTTGACGCAGGACACACAGCCCCAGCAGTCCTTGGGATAATGCATCCACGCCTTGCCCTGGTCGTTGCGGTCGATGAGGCTGCCCGGGCAGACGTCGATGCACTGGCCACAGCCGATGCATCGTTCCTGATTAATGCGTATGCTCATAAACGTCCCCTCCTGGTACTAAATCGCGGTAAATCATGTGGACCTGGCCGTCTTCGCCCAAGCGGGAGTTGACGTATTTCAGCCAGTCATCGCTTTGTTCCGGGTAATCGAGGTTTTCTGCAAAGGAATGCCACCGCGTTTCCTTGCGGGCCCGGAGATGGGCGATGAGGACCTTGCAGACCGTCAGCCGTTCGCGCAGTTCGTAGACGAAGAGCAGTTCATGGTAGTCGCTGGCGCCGACGTGGGCTGCCAGTTCCATGAGCTGGTCGATCTTTTCATCGGCCAGGTCGAGCTGCTTCTCGTTGTACTGGTAATGACTGCCGATGCCGCCGGCATAGGTGTCCATGACCTTCTGCATGGCTTCTTCCAGCTGTTCGACCGTGAAGAAACTGTCCCTTTCGCCGAGAGCGGCGTTGTATTCAGCCACTTTTTCGGCGAGGATGGCCTTTTCCTGGGCTTCATCGAGACCCGTCGCATCGGTCAGGCCCTGGCGGACCATGTCTTTGGCGGCGATCTCCCCTTCGACCAGGGCACCGGTGACGTATTTCTGTGGGCAGCCGCCGGCAACGTCACCTGCTGCATAGAGGTGGCGGATTGTCGTCTGGCGGTTCGTGTCGACCCAGTAGCCGCTGGCCGTATGGCCGCCGACGACATAGGGCTCGGTCCCTTCGATTTCGACGTTCTGCTGGCTCGGCATCTTGCCCGATTCGATCCATTTCAAGGTCTGGCTCGGTGCCATGTTGAGATAAGCCTTGAGGAGCGATTCATCCTGGGCTGGCGTAATGCCTTCTGTGCCGAGATAACACGGACCGTTGCCGTCCAGCGTTTCCCGGACCGTGCCATAGAGCCGCTGAGAGGTGGTCAGGCCGTATTTCTGTTCGTACACTTCGCCGCGGGCATTGATCTGCTTGGCACCGACGCCCTGGGCAATGGTCCCGGTCGGTGCAATGGTATCCTTGCAGCGCAGGGCGATGAAGCGCATTTCAAAAGTCGTCATTTCGGCGCCGGCCCGGATGCCCATGGCGTAACCGGCACCGGTATTGAAAGGACAGTACCACATCTTGTGCCGGGAAAAGCCGGGATTGTTGGGCCGATACAGGCCGGCAGCGCCGCCAGTCGCACAGAGGACAGCTTTGGCCCGGATTTCATAGGCTGTACCCGTGCGGATATCGAAGCCCAGAGCGCCGGCAATGGTGTTATCGCGGACGATGTAGTCGGTGATATTCAAGTGATTGATGACCTGGACGTCGTCGAGTTTCTTGACGGCGTCGGCCAGGATGGTCTTGATGTTCTCGCCGTTGATCTTGATATTGCGCGTCCCGCGGGCGACGTATTCGCCCTGTTCATCCTTCAAGATGACCAGCCCCAGGTCTTCCAGCTTCTTCGTGACTTCGTTGAGGCCTTCGGACATGGTCAGGAGCAAGTCTTCCCGGACGATGCCGGCTGCGTCTTTCTTGGCGTAGTCGACGTAGAACTGCGGCGTATGACCCTTGGTGATATAGGCATTCAAGGCGTTGACGCCGGCTGCCAGACAGCCGCTGCGGCGGATATCGGCCTTTTCGGCGATGACCACCGAGGCGTCAGACAGGCTGCGGAGGGTCAAAGCGGCATAACAGCCGGCCGTCCCGCCGCCGATGATGAGGACATCCGTATGGATGAGCTTCTCACTGGTAATCTGCATAGCATAAACTCCTTCATTAAATATAGAAAACGTCAGCCGAAGTCATGGCGCTGTTTTCTTTCAAATACGTCTTGTCGCCGTCGAGGACATACAATCGGTAAATCAGGACCTGGACGGTTTCTCCGACATTCAAAGGCGGGTCGTCGAAAGAATATTCTCCATGGACGGCTAGGCCCTTGATGCGGACGGTCACGTCGAGATGGTTGCCCCGGAAGACGACGGCTTCGACGGTCCCTTCTTCGGCGGCACTGATATACTGCTTCATTGTACCGTATTTATAGATCTTGAGAAATTCCGGCCGGACAATGGCTTGTTTTCCTTGTCCGATGCTGAGGAACCCTGTGAGGATGTTGCAGTTATCGATGACAACCGGAGTTCCGATAAATTGAGCTACAAAAGGCGTCTGCGGCTGGCGGTATATGTCCAGCGGTGTGCCGACCTGTTCGATACGGCCGTGGTTGGTGATGATGATTTCATCGGCCACTTCGACGGCTTCATCCTGGTCGTGGGTAACGAAGATACTGGTAATGCCGACGCGGTGGATCGTATCCTTCAGCCAGTTGCGCAGTTCCTGGCGGACCTTGGCGTCGATGGCGGCAAAGGGCTCATCCAGGAGCAGGACCTGGGGATTCGGTGCCAGAGCCCGGGCAAAGGCCACGCGCTGGCGCTGGCCGCCGGAGAGCTGGTTGGGATAGCGCTTTTCCATGCCGGAAAGGCCGACGAGGTCGATCATTTCCAGGACGCGGCGGCGTATCTCATCTTTCGGCCGCTTCTGTATCTCCAGGCCGAAGGCGACGTTATCGAAAACGGTCATATAGCGGAACAAGGCGTAGTTCTGGAAGACGAAGCCGATGCCCCGCTTGGCAGCGGGAATGTCGTTGACCCGGCGGCCGTCGATGAAGATGTCGCCGCTGTTGGGATTCTCCAGGCCGGCCAGCATGCGCAGAATCGTCGTCTTGCCGCTGCCGCTGGGACCGAGGAGGGCGACGAGCTTGCCCTTGTCGATGCCAAAGGAAACGTCGCGCGACGCGTGGAAGGAGCCGTAATTCTTTTCGATGTGTTTCATTTCGACATACATGAGCTTCACCTCCTTTACGATGACTTATCGGCCTTGGCTTCGAGGAAGGTCCGAAGGAGCAGGACGATAATGGCTAAGAGTACTAACAGAGATGATACGGCGAAGGCCGCCGTAATGGCATCGGCTGACCCTGACTGATAGAGGGCGTCGATTTCCAGGGGCAGCGTAAAGGTCTCGCCGCGCAGTTTGGACAAGGCGCTGACGGCCCCAAATTCACCGAGGGCCCGGGCTGTACAGAGGACGATGCCGTAGAGCAGGGCCCATTTGATCTGCGGTAGGGTGATGCGGAAGAAAATCGTCCAGCCGCTGGCGCCCATGAGGGCTGCCGCTTCCTCTTCATCGCGCCCATTGGTGCTGAGGACGGGGATGATTTCCCGGAAGACGAAGGGAAAGGTGACGAAAATCGTCGCCAAGATGACGCCGGGAATGGCGAAGACAATCTGGATATCCGTCCCCCAATAGTCGTTGAGGACTTCAATCCACTGGCCGATCCAGCCCATGCGGCCGAAAGTCATGATGAAGGCCAGGCCGGCGATGACCGGCGAAATGGAAAAAGGGATATCGATGAGTGTCGTCAAGAAGTGCTTGCCCCGGAAGTCGAATTTAGAAACAGCCCAGGCCGCGCCGAGGCCAAAGATTGTATTGACGATGACGGCGACGACCGTAGCCAGCAAGGTCAGGCGCAGGGCCGACAGGACGTACGGCGTCGTCAGGGCCTGGATGTAGAACTCCCAACCTTCGGCCAGCGAATTGACCAGGACCGACACCAGGGGGACGATGAGCATGACCACGACGAAGACGACGCTGATTGTGAGCAAGGCGATTTCCAGCTTGCTGTGTTTCATAATGGCTCCCCTCCTCTACTGGACGCGCCGGGCCTGATGGACCTGGATCATATTGATAGAAAACAAGGTGACAAAGGCGATGACCAGCATAGCCAAGGCAATGGCCGTAGCGCTGGCGTAATCGACGTAATTGAGCTTCTGCATGATGACGTAGGAAACAACCTGGGTGTGATGCTTGGCACTGTTGCCGGAAATATAGATGACGCTGCCGTATTCGCCGAGGCCCCGGGCAAAGGCCAGGCCAAAGCCTGTCAGCAAAGCTGGCCGCAGTTCCGGGAAAATGATGCGCCGGAAAATGGTGAACGGCGATGCGCCGAGCATGCTGCCCGCTTCTTCATACGTCGGGTCGAGCTTTTCCAGGACCGGCTGGATGGACCGGACGACGAAGGGAATCCCGACGAAAACCATGGCGATGGTCAGGCCGATCTTGGTATAGGCAATCTGTATGCCGTAGCTGGCAAAGAAACTGCCGAAGAAGCCCGTATCGGAATAGAGCTTAGACAAGGTGATGCCAGCGACGGCCGTCGGCAAGGCGAAGGGCAGTTCGATGACGCCGTTCAGGAGGCGCTTGCCCATGAACTCATAGCGTACCAGGACCCAGGCCAGGATAAAGCCGAAGACGCAGTTCACCAGCGCCGCCAGGACGGAACAGGAAATGCTGGTGATGAAGGCGTTGCGGATACCGCTGTTGGTGATGAGCTTGGCATAGTCATTGGCCGTCAGTTGCAGCGAATGGGCCAGGACTGACGCCAGCGGGATGAGGATGAGCAGGGACAGCATGGTGATACTCATGCCCATGGTCAGGCCGAAGCCGGGAATAATCTGATTGCGCCCGCCAGAACGGGCAAAAAAGTGTTTCATCCGGCTCCCCTCCTATTCATTGCCGTTGACGTCGGCCATGATCTTGTCGAACAAGGCATCGTCGTTGAAGAATTTGACATACGCAGCCTCCCAGCCGCCGAAATCGCTGATCTTGGTCAATTTGACATGCAAGTCGAAGCGGTCGGCATAGCGCTGAAGGATGTCCGGATTGGACGGCCGGAACCCGTTCTTAGCCGCCAATTCCTGGGCCTCATCGGAATAAAGGTACTGCAAGTATTGGCGGGCCGCTTCTTCGTGGCCCTTGCGCCGGGCCAGGCGATCGACGACAGCCACGCTGGGCTGGGCCATGATGCTGATGCTGGGCACGACGAGTTCGAACTTGTCGGGATATTCGCGCATCGAATAAAGCGCTTCGTTTTCCCAGGCGATAAGGACGTCGCCTTGTCCGTTTTCGACGAAGGTCGTCGTCGAGCCGCGGGCGCCGGAATCCATGACCGTGACGTTACGGTACAAGTTGGTCATGAAGGCACGGGTCTTGATCTCATTCCCCCCGAAATGGTCAAGGCCCCAGCTCCAGGCGGCCAGGAAGTTCCAGCAGGCACCGCCGCTGCTCTTCGGGTCCGGCGTAATGACGCTGACCCCTGGCTTTACCAGGTCATCCCAGTCGCGTATCCCTTTCGGGTTCCCCTTGCGGACCAGGAAGACGATGGTCGACGTGTACGGCGCCGAATCGTTGGCGAAATCGCTTTGCCAGCCTTCATGGATGAGACCGGCTCTTTCGATGAGCGATATATCGTGGGCCAGGGCCAGGGTCACGACATCAGCCCGGCTCCCTTCGATGACCGACCGGGCCTGACTGCCCGATCCGCCGTGGGACTGGATGATGCGGATGTCCTTGCCGGTGGTCTCCCGATAGTGTTTCTGGAACAATTCATTATATTCTTTATATAACTCACGGGTCGGATCATACGAGACATTGGTCAGGGTCATCGTGCCGCCGCCATCGGCTGTATCGCTGCGCCCGCAGCCAGCCAATGCCCCCGCGGCGGCTAATACCGCTGTGAAAGCCAGTATAGCTATGATATGTTTTTTCTTCATGTTCTTTCCCCCTCTATACCGGCTGTATCTTTATTTCTTTACCCCTCGAATAAAGCCGTCGATAAGTAGCGTTCGCCGCCGTCCGGCAGGAGGACGACGATGGTCTTGCCTTCATTTTCCGGCCGGCTGGCCAGTTCCAGTGCCGCCTGCAGCGACGCGCCGGAAGAAATACCGACCAGGAGGCCGTCCGTCTTGGCCACTTCCCTGGCCCGGCCGTAAGCATCTTCATTGGATACGTCGATCACATCATCTACGAGAGACATATCCAATACTTTCGGGATGAACCCGGCGCCAATCCCCTGAATGGCGTGCGGTCCCGGCCGGCCGCCGTGCAGGACAGCCGAATCTTTCGGTTCGACAGCGACGATCTGGACGTCCGGCTTATGGCCTTTCAGGCCCTGGGCCGTACCGGTGATGGTGCCGCCCGTGCCGACGGAAGAAATGAAGATGTCTACCTTTCCGTCCGTATCGCGCCAGATTTCTTCAGCCGTCGTCTGCCGATGGATGGCCGGATTGGCCGGATTGTCGAACTGCTGGGGAATGAAGGCATTGCCGTAAGAATCCCTCAATTCTTCGGCTTTGCCGATGCTGCCGCGCATCCCCTCGATGCCCGGTGTCAGCACGATTTCTGCCCCCAGGGCCGACACAATCTTGCGCCGTTCCAGGCTCATCGTGTCAGGCATGGTCAAGATCAGGTGCAGCCCCTTCACGGCGGCGACCAAGGCCAGGCCGATGCCCGTATTGCCGCTGGTCGGTTCGATGATGACCGTATCCTGATTGATTTTCCCCTGACGGATCCCCTCTTCGATCATCGCCGCTGCGACGCGGTCCTTGACGCTGCCCAAGGGATTCATGTACTCCAGCTTGGCCAGGACCCGGGCCTTGAGGCCGTGCCGGGCCTGCCAATGAGTCAGTTCCAAAAGCGGCGTGTTGCCGATTAGTTCAGTCAAATACTTTGCCACATGCTCCATATACTCAGCTCCTTCTTGGCAAAAGAAAAGCGCCACCTGATACATGCAGATGGCGCTATAAATAGACGTATGCCCATGACTTCATCTGCCAGGTTGTTCCTGCTGGAATTGGCACCTTACCTACGTAGGTTGCCGCAGCGTCATCGGGCCAGTCCCTCGGCTGCTCTGGATGAATAGGTTTCGTATTGTATTGTCCTTATGAATGGTTGTACAATACGATCATATCGTACAACACATGATGGTCAAATTTTTTAAGTACCCCATGATAACATACCTCTTGATGACTAAGAATAAATGGCTTCCTATCGGAAACGTTACTGAGATTGTACACTTTACTTAGTACATTGTCAAGGGATTTTAAGCGAAAACTTTCACGATTTATAATTAAAACGTTATACTTTTGACTCTAAATAAGTATTTAACTTTATAAATTACATTTTTTATAAGTAAAAAGGGTCCGTTGCATATGCAACAGGCCCTTTTTAGGGGTTAGCCGTTAGTGTCTAACTGCTAATGGCTGATAGCTAACTGCCCTCTGTAGGACGCCCTTTGGGAGTCCCCTACGAACTGCTAACTGCTAGCTGCTAACTGCTAACACTCTCAATGCGTAGCCGTCGGCTGGGCGTCTTGGTGTGCCGTCTTATCGTCGGCGTGGATGAGTTCTTTGCCGCAGTGGTAGACGATGGAGACAGCCAGGACCATGAGGGCGATGGCCAGGACGAACTGCAAGCCTTCGATGAGGAGCGACCAGTTGCCCGAAGCGATCTTAATGATCAGGGCGTAAGCCGATTCGACGAGAGCCGTCATGGTGACGCAGAACATGACGACCATCGGGACGTAGAGCATGAAGCTCTTGCGGCCTGTCGTCTTGAGGAAGACCGTCAGGCAAATGAGGACCATGGCCGAGAGCAGCTGGTTGGCCGAGCCGAAGAGCGGCCAGATGTTCATGTAGCCGCCTAAGCAGAGCAGGAAGCCGAAGAAGAGCGTGATGACCGTGGCGAAATATTTATTGACGCAGATTTTCTGGATCGTCGTCATTTCCTGCCCTTCATCGACGCTGAACAATTCCTGGAAGGACATACGGCCGATACGGCCGACGGCATCGAGTGTCGTCAGGGCCAGGGCAGAAACGCACATCGTCATGATGCAGGCAGCGGCGGTCTGGGAGAGGCCGAACATGGTGAAGAAGCCGGCGACAGCGCCGGAGAAAATCTGGAAAGGCGTACCCGAAGCGACGTGGCCGTTGGAAGCGGCGGCGCAGGCGATGACCAGGGATACGACGCCTAAGACCGATTCGACGCACATGGAACCATAGCCGACGAAGACGGCATCCTGTTCCTTATCCAGCGTCTTCGACGACGTACCGGACGAAACGAGGCTGTGGAACCCGGAAACAGCCCCGCAGGCGATGGTGATGAACAGGATCGGGAACAAATCCTTGCCGCCGACAGAGAAGGACGTGAAGGCCGGCATGTTCAGCGTCGGCTGAGCAATGAAGATGCCGATGACACCGCCGGCGATCATCATGAGCAGCAGGAAGGCGCTGATATAGTCACGCGGCTGTTTCAAGAGCCACATGGGCATGATGGACGCAAAGAAGATGTAAGCGAAGATGATGTACAGCCAGGTCATGCGGTCCAGATAAATCGGCAGGTCGATGCCGACGTAGAGCATGGCGATCAAGAGGACGATAGCGATGACGAAGCGGACTTTTTCGCTGGGGTTGAACTTCTTGATGAACAGGCCAAAAGCGATGGCGACGAAGATGAACAACATGGAAATGGAAGCGGCAGCGGCATTGGGCAGGACCATGGAACCATCCTTGGCGAAGCCGTTGAACGTCGTAGCGACGATATCGCCGAAAGCGGCGATGACCAGCAGACTGAAGACCCAGCAGAAGAGCAGGAACAGGCGGCGGCCCGTCGTGCCGATATACTTTTCGATGAGGACGCCCATAGATCTGCCGTCATTCTTCATGGACGCATAGAGAGCGGCAAAGTCCTGGACAGCGCCGAAGAAGACGCCGCCGATCATAAGCCATAAGAAGGCCGGCAGCCAGCCGTACGCGGCGGCGATGATTGGACCCGTGACAGGGCCGGCACCGGTAATGGACGAGAACTGATTGGCAAAAACCGTGAATTTCGAAGACGGCGTATAATCCTGACCGTCTTCCAGGCGATGAGCCGGCGTCAGGGCATTGGAATCGATGCCCCACGTCTTGGCCAGCCACTTGCCGTAGAATCGATAGGCTACCGCCAAGATGACGATAGCACAGGTGACTAAAACAACACCATTCATATGAATACCTCCTACAAAAAAATATGCTGCAGAGGATGCGCGAAGGTACGCAGGATACAATAAATGCAGTAAATGAATAGCAAAAAGCTCTGCTATGACTTTTTCGCTCACCTCTGTACCTGTAGGTATATCACGATTAAAATGGCCTGTCAAATATACTATTAAGTCATCGTCGGCGTTTTACTTATATTTTTTAAGTATAAAAAAGAGATTAAACGTTATGATTCCGTTTAACCTCTTTAACATCTTATATGCCTTTATGACAATGATTTATATTTTATGGATTTTAATTTTTTTACTCATCAATGGCCGGATACACTGGCCTGGCTCGTCGGACCGGCCTGGCTGTGCTGGGCCGCGCGCGGACGGCGTACCCGTTTCTTCCGGGCAGCGGCTTTTTTGGCATTGGCCTGAAAATTGGCGACAATCGTCCGGGCCAGCCAGCCCATGAGACAGCCTGTCAGCAAGATCTTGACAGCCAGCAAGTCCCACGTCGTCGATAATAACAAGGCCAATACGACAAAAATAGACGTAACGATCGTTTTATTCATGAACAAACACATCTCCCCTATCGATATACAAAAAATTCATTACATTAACTTTAATTATATACTTTTTTCATGAATAAGGCAAGATTAGGCCTGCCCCTTGAATTTATGGATGAGCCCCGTGCGGTGGGTCACGCCGAAGCAGTGATTTTGTAAACTATCCCGGTATACATGGGCCTTTTGGGCATGGTATACTTATAAAAAACGTATAGTGAAAGGATACGCCCATGAAAAAGAACTCTTTTCAGCTATGGAAAACAGCCGCCTGCCTGACCGCGGCCGTACTCATCCCCCTCGGCCTGTCGGCGTTATCGCCAGCCGCCCCGGAAAGGCCTGTGGAAGAGACGGCGCCCTTGGAGGAGCAGGAAATCCCGGTTACGGAAAAAAGCACGTATCCCTATATCGAAATCCACGGCGACTACCGCTGGCTCTGGGGACGGGGCCAGTTCCGTGCCGATAGTTTGCCTGCGCCCAATAAGGTCCGCCGCCACGATGAACGGGTCTACCTGGCGACGCGCCGCCTGCGCCTCTTCCCCTTCGTCCACTTTGACGAACAGACGTCGCTGCGCACACAGCTCGAAGACCTGCGCAACGATAAAGAGCCTGACGCCAACCATCACTTATATCTCGGCCGCCTCTACGTACAGCACGAACAAAACCGGCTCAAAGTCGAAGCGGGCCGGTTCAACTACTATCTCCTGGACGGCAACGTCATCGACAAAAAAGTCGACGGCTTGCGCCTGCGCCTGGGCCAGCGGAATGACAATCTGGGCAGCCTGACCTTCTTTGCCGGCCGCACGACGGGCGCTGACGACAGGCATCGCCAGCGGGGTTGGAGCCTGCTCCACAGCAGCCAGTACGGCCGGCTGAAAAGCGACGCAGCCTATCTCGATTTCCACCGCATCCAGTCCCTGCCGCCGTCAGGACCGAGCCGGGCCGGCACGGGCTTTGACCGGCAGCGCATCGCCGAATGGCGCCTGATGTATGAGCTGACGCCGAAACTCACAGCCAGCCTGGACCTGCTCCAAGCCTGGGGCCGCCACGGCGCCGATGGCTATGATACGACCGATTCAGGCTTCGTCGCCGCCCTGACCTATGGTCATCTCGACGAGCGGCAAAAAGGTTCGTATGAAGCCTGGATACGCTATTACGACCAGCCGTCGGCGTCTATCCTCTACCATACCATGGACGGCGATACGACCTTCTTCCGCCGCATGGACTTTCGCGGCTGGGGCGCCCGTCTGGATTACATCGTCTGTCCAGGCCTGGACTGGGCCATCGAAGGCTTTTCCCTGAAGAACCGTCACGACACGGTCTGGACGGGAGACTTCCGGGAAACGGTCATCGGCACGAGCCTGACGGCTTACTTCTGACGGGACGGGGCATAGCCCTTATCGGCGGCTTCAACTGCCAGGCCGATCAGGCTTTTGTGGCCCGTCTTGCTGAGCATATTGCTGATGTGGAAGCTGACCGTCCGCTTGCTGATCTGCAGTTCATCAGCGATTTCCTGATACGACAGGTTCTGACAGACCAGGCGGAGGATATCCAGCTCCCGATCCGTCAGGCTGATATGGCAGGCCCCAAAGGTCACTTTTTCCCGTACATCCGGGAACAGGTGCTCCCCGGCCAGGGTCCGCTCCAGGCAGTCGATGAAATCACGGGCGGCACTCTCTTTATAGATGAAGCTGTCTGCCCCGGCTTCACGGGCCATTTCAATAAAGCTTACATCCTGGAACCCGGTCATGATGATAACCTTCTGACCGGGATATTTCTTTTTCAGGCGCCGCGTCAAAGCGATGCCGCTGTTCTTCCCTTCCATGCAGATATCCAGGAGGACGGCGTCGGGCCGGAACCGGTTGCAAGCCGGTTCGACGAGTTCCGAAAAAGACAGGGTACTGACGACTTCAATATGCCGCTGGCCTTCAAATATTTTCTTCAATCCTTCAAGCAAGATTTTTTGGTCGTCTACGATGATCAGTCGGATCATGGTTCTCCCCCATTTCTACAGTAATGATAAAGTGCGGTGTCTTGGTCAGCGTCAGACGGCCGCCTAACGCCCGTACCCGCTGCTCCATAGCCTGCAGGCCCATACCGGTCTGGATGGGGCCCGGACAGCCCTGGCCGTCGTCGGCAATGACTAAAGCAGGCTGCCGGCCGGTACCGAAGGTCACGGCAATCGACCGGGCCTGGCCGTGGAGCAAGGCGTTGGTCATGGCCTCGCGGATGATGCGCACGAATGCCCCGGCTCGGCGAGTATCGGCAGGCAACATCCCTTCTACCGTCACGGCGATGCCCAAGTTGCGGTACGTCGTCACCAAGGCATCTAACCGTTCTTGCGGATTGGCCACGGCATCACGCCGCAAATCGGACAGGACATCTTCGACGAGCAGCAGGATTTCGCCGTAATCGCTGACATTCGGGTTATTCAGGAGCTGCTGCAAGATAGTGATGCGCTGACCCAGGAGGTCGTGTATCTTATAGCGGAGGCTCTCCGTCGTCTGCCGGGTCTGAAGGGCTACGAGGCCGTCGAGGACGTCTTTCATTTCTTCATTGCGCTGTTCCAGGACAGCGTTCTTCTGGGCCAGTTCCCGGTTCAAGCGATGAAGGGCCGTCACATTGGCTGCCGTAATCTGCCAGCCCGACTGGCGGCGGAAGCGGATAGGGCGCCGCTGCAGGAGCCAGGTCTGGCCGGAATCCCAACGAAAGAGCAGATCCCGGCCCTGGCGTTCCATAGAAAGGCCGGGGCGATTGCCACAAAAGGGCAGGAGATGCCAGAAGATGTTGGCATTGCGGACGACTGTGCCGACGAGCTGTTCCATGACGGCATACATGGTAAAGTTGACCAGCACAGGCTCGCCCTTTTCCCAGCTGATGAGGATTCCTTCATCAAGGCAGTCTACGGCCGTCTGGATGGAGCGGGCCGTCAGACGTTGCTGATACTGGTTGTAAGTCCGTGGAAAGATGCGGATCAGGCGCCAGGCCAGACAAACCAGGGCCAGGACCAAAGAGCCTGGCAGCCAGTCATCGAAAACGGGCAGCAACAGGATAGACGCTGCCAGAACCCAGAGGCTGCCTGCCTGACGGTCATGGATCCAGTACACAGCACCTGCCGTCCCGGCCAAGGCGGTGCTGTAGCGCCAGAAATCCGTCGCTTCGTCGTAGACGATACCATTCAGGCTGTCCGTGTAGACTTCATACAAAATAGTCGCCACCGCCATAAGCAGGAGCAAGCTGCTCCCTTCCAAGCATTTGCGGCCGAGCTGGCGAAACTGGGCCTGCGGCATGAGGTAATAATAGAGGACGCTGTTAGCTAGGAAAAGACAGAGAATCAAACCGATGAACAGGACGACGACATACGTCGGCAAGGTATAGAGATTAACCATGGTCCCCCTCCTTTCCCACACAGACGGTCAGCCGCCGGCCATAGCCTGTATCGTCACAGTCCACGGCGACGTCATAAGCGGCCAGGCCTTGCCACACAGGCAGCCAGTCTGGGCCTTCGGCTTGTTCCAAGACCAGGGAAAAGATCCAGTCCTTCTCCGATTCTCGGAACTGACAGAGCCAATACGATTCATGTTGAGCCAGGGCCGCCTCCCCCACCTCTTCAAAGACATCATATAAGGTCAGGGCTGCCGACGCCGGCAGTCTCCCTGACAGGTCGAAACCGACCCGTCCCTGGAGGCCGGCCTGGTCCAAGTAACGCTGCGATTCCTGCAGTGCCAGGAACAATTCCCGGGCATCGAGGGTCCCGTCTTCCCGTCCCCGCAGCAGGAGGACACAGCGCTTTTTCAGATAACAGGCCAAAACGTGGAGCCGGCAGACGACGGCATCCGTATCGGGACCGGGCCGGGCCGTCTTGAGATAGGTCAGGCGTTCTTCGATAGCCGGGCGCTTCTGAGCAATGATTTCTTCCAACTCCCTATAGATGCGCTGACGGACCTGACGGTCCACGGCTTGGCGGCGGATGGCACCCGCTCGGCAGCGCAGTTCATATGACCGGGTCAGGGCCCGGTTGACACGGCGCAGGGCGGCCTGTTTTTCCCGCAAAGGGCGGATATCCCGATACCAGCGGACCCAGCCGCCGCGGATGGGCATGGCCTGGGCTTCCCAGTCGGTCTGTACTTTGCGCTCCACGTCATGCGAAGCATAGCAGACACGGCCCCTATCGTCGTAGAGCTGCATAGCCAGGTTAGACTGGCGAAAAAATTCGACATAGCCTTCATTGGCCGGAACGAACCGCCCTTTAGTGACGATTTCCAGCCAGACCAAGGTACAGATGACCGTCGTCAAGACCAATTCGGAATGAAAGATATTTAGCAGTCCCCAGGCGTAGCCGACAACATAGCCGCCATACACCAGGGTACAGGCCAGGGGCAGGACCAGCCGCCAAGACGGGCCTACGCGCTGGCGCAGGGATGCATAACAGAGAGCGCCGTTGACGGCTAAGAACTCGGCTCCATAGGACAAGGCCAAGAGAAAATATAAGGGACCATAGCCATGGTTGCTGTCCGCTACGACGACACCGGCGGAAAAGGTAAAGGCCCATTGGTGGAAATCATTGGTCACGACAGCAACTGCCAGGAGCAGATTCCCCACAAAGACGGCCTTTAGCCATGACGGACAAGGACGGGTCAGGCCGATGTGAGAGGCGACATAGCCAATCCAGACCAACAGGGAAATGAGGATCCCGTAAAAGAGATAATAACTATACCAGCTCCAGCGAATCCCATCAGCCCAAAAAACGGGAAAGCTCAATTTGAAACAGCGGAGCAATATCCAGGCACAGAGAGTGATGATGACGCCGAGATAGGCCTGGCGGACAGGCGGCTGCAGGACCTGGCGCCGCAAGCGGCATCCCCAGAGGATGGTCAGGAACAAAACAGCCATATACCAGGTCAGGTAGTTCGTACCCGTCAAGACGGTAGGCTGGTAACGCTTGAAAAGGCGGTAATCGATTTGTCGGGAAATCTCGTCGGCTTCTTGGAAAAGCGTTTCGTTGTCTGAAATATATTGGCTTGGAGATGGTGGAATCAGGGCGTAACTTTGAGATATTAACATTTCCGATAACTTATAATCATCCAAAGCCAGTGGGCGTTTAGCTAGCAAGCCTTTCTGAAACGATAAAGTCCCTTCAACGGGGACGACAAGATGAATAGGTGCTCCCCGACGCTGCCACTGCCGGGCTTGGTAATCAAAGAGGACCCATACCTGGGCCGGCAAATGCTGCGGTCCTTCTGCCATCTGCAAACGCCCTTGTTCCTGGATGCGCTGCAGCAGGTCCATCCCGGTCTGGCCAGACAGATTCCCGTCCAAGCCATAGCTTATGGCTTGCATGAAAAAGAGCGCCGCCGGTTCATCGGCCGTCAGCGCCAGCGATACCGGTGACGTTTCCAGGCTCTGCCAGCCCGTGATGGGAAAAGGACAGGTGTCGGCTACGGCCAGGACGACCGTCGCCGTATAGTGGGGATACCAATAATAAGGAACCTGGCTATTCTGCTGTAAGACCGCGGCCTGGACGTCGTAGGCCTCGATGGCCAGGACATCCTCTTCGGACAACCGGCGCAGCAGCTGGGACGAAGGTTGGCCCTGCACCTCTTCCCCTGCCAGTTCCGTCAAGGTCCGGCCATAAGCCTGGCCATGGTCGTGATCATACAAAAGGACCGCCCCAGGGACTACGGTAAATGCCAAGAGCCAAAAGAGACAGCAAAGACACACCAGCCTGCCCAGTTTCTCCACCTCCGTCACCTGCCTCTCCGTACACATAACCGTTGCTTTTTATTAATTATAACATAAGACAGCTGAATAGACAAAAAGGCGCTGTCGCATGAAGACAGCGCCTTTTTGAGTATTAAGTTTGCAGTTTGTAGTTTTTAGTGAATGGTTTTAAATTTAAAGCCACCTTCTACAAACTCCGTCCTTATTTCTTGACGCGGACACGCTGTACCGTCGGCGTGCCGTCTTTATCTTGATGAATCGTATCGATGCGGATATAGGACAGTTCATTGCTGAATTCGCGAGCCAGGCGGTTCATTTCCGGATCCGTATGGCCAAGTCCTTTTTCCATCAGGCGATAGACGATGGCTGCAAATTCATAGCGGGTCATCATCTGGTTACCCTTGAACAAGCCATCGGGATATCCTTCGAGGATACCGTTGCCAGCCAGTTTGCTGACGTATTCGTAAGCCCAGTGGTTATCGGCTACATCGGGGAAGAGCAGGCTCTTATTGGGATCGATAGCCAAGTGGTGCATTCCCTTGAGCTGGGCGATTTCAGCCGCCTGTTCAGCCAGGGCCTGCCGCAGGTCGCGGATTTCCTTGGCCATAGCGACACGGGAGTTGGAAACATGGTTGCCGCAGCCGATTTTCAGGCTGACGCCGGCATTGATCATGTTTTCACCGCCGCCAAAGCTGCCGCCGACGCTGAACATGGTGTCTTCATTGGGCCGATAGTAGAGTCCGACAGCTGCCGCATTAGCGCCGCGGTAGTTACCGTAACCGGCTGCGAAGTCCCACTTATCGTCCGGGTCGAAGTCCAGCGGATGGAGCGCTGCCAAAGCGGCTGCGCCAGCACCGACGCGGTTGATGCGGTTATCCAGCTTATTCAGGGAATTCCCGAGCTGGGTAATGTTCTGCCGGTTTTCCTGAACCATCTGGTTGGTAGCGTAAAGCTGGCTGCCGTTGACGGCATCCGTAGACGTCGCCGATACTTCACCCGGTGCCAACTGAGTAATAGATTTGTTGTCCATATCGAGGCCGGTTCCATCCAGTTTCGGTCCGTCCCGAGAGATTTGGATACTATCGACGGTGATGTCCGGCTTCAGATTGATATGGATATTGTCTACAGTTTTATTTTCTGTAGTACTGGACGTCGTATAGATATTGTTTCCGCCCAGTACATTGACAGTCCCTTCGTCGTTGAGCCGGGCCGTATTCTCATCGTCCGTGGCAAACTTCACTTCATTGGACATATATCCTACATAGGCCGGTCCGCCGTCCTCCACTTCCGGCTGTTCTGCCGCTACCCGCCGGGGAATCGGTCCCGACAGCGCCGTCATTGAAGTAATTCTTGTCCCGATTGCCATTTTCCGGCTTCACACTGAAATAATGAATGCCGTCCTGGGCAGGAGCCGGAGTCTGCCCAGCATCAACAGCCCAGGCAGCACTGCCCCAGAAAGCGGTCATACCGCACAGGGCCAAAAAGACTGCCCCATGATGGGCAGAAGCCTTCATGGGACAGTCCCTTACCGTTAGGGCAGATCCAGGCGATAGAGGTGCTGGACGTTCTGCTTACGATTGTAAATGGTGAAATAGACGTGGTTCGTTCCGTCCGTGGTGATGGCATCGGGCGTGTAGACCTGGTCGTCAATCTGATAGGTGATATCTCCGACAGCAGCACCGGTCTTTTTATTGAAAATACGGAACAGGCCCCGTCCGGTAAACACGACATAGTCCTGAGTCACTACGATAGGTCCGCTGGCGGAAGCTTTCTGCATTCCTTCAGCCAGGCCTGTATTTACTTCAAAGGAACGCAGTTCCTTGCCATCCGGGTCAAAAGCATAAACCGGTTTCGTCCATCCCGTGCCATTGTTCGAACCATTACGGGCCGTCCACTGCATATAGAAGCCGTCTGTATCAGCTGCAATCAGCTTGGGAGCGACTTCGTCTTTAGCAGCCTTGCGCTGGTCCATATAACCAAAGGTAGCCAGCAGCAGTTTGGGATTCGAAAAGCCGTCTTTCGTGAGCGTGCCCCGCGTGATGCCGGCCGTCGCACTGGCCCCTTCGCGATCGAAATAGACCGTATCACTGCCGTAGACAGCCTGGAGGGAACCTTCCCGGTTGCTGCTCAAGGCCGCCTGGTGGACAGCCGAACCGTCATAGATGCCCTGGACATGATTGCCCTGGCAAAAATAGACGTTCTGGCCGTTCGTCGTCAGCCAGGACCGTTTCATCAGACCGATTTCCTGTCCAGCCGAGAGCTTGTCGCCTTTCATCGGGAATTTCCAGAGATGAGCATCGTCTTCCCCTTTCTCCTGAGTCGGAGCATAGACCGCATCCGCTGTTACGGCCAAGCGAGAATTGACGAAATGAGGCAGCTCAGTGCCCGTCAATTCATAGAGCGGTACGTCTTTGCCAGCCAGTTTAAGTGTCTGGATGGCTTCCATCTTCACGGCATCTGCTTTCGGTGATTCCGGTGCGTTACTGCCACATCCGGCCAGGGAAGCGGCAAAAACGATGCCTGCCGCCACTAGCGAAAGAAGCCGTTTGGTCATCATCTGATTCATCGAAAATACCTCCTTTTCTATAGCCGTCACACAGCTGCTGTTTACGGGCCGACGGTAATCCGTCCCTGTCCGGCCGGGTTGCCATAGTCAGCAGCCAGGGTGTTCCCCTTATGGGAGAGATACGCTGCCAGAGCCTCGACGTCGGACAAGCTCGTATCTTCCAACAGGATGCCGCCTTGCAGGCTGGTCTGTCCATCGCCGCCATGGCAGAGGACGTAAGCCGTACCGCCGACGCGGTAGTCTTCATCGGCCTCGATGGCCTTGCCGTTGACCTGGACGTCTTTGACCCGCCGCGGGCCGGCCACTTTGACGAAACGTCCCTTATCGTCGAGGACGACGGAACTGGGAATCGCCGGATCGATGCGGTAAGTCAGGCCGGACACCTGCAAAAATCCGCCAAATTCCTGAGGATACCGCGAAGCCCCCATTTCCAGGGCATCGAGGAGCTGCTGGCCCGTTACGCTGCAGACGACGAGCTGATTGGAAAAGGGAAAGACCCGGTATAACGATTCATAGGTCACAATGCCGGCTGATAGCGGGGCCCGGAAGGAACCGCCGTTCAGGAGCGCCACATCCGTATGCAGCCGGTACCGGATGGCATCGACTGCTAAATCGGCCAAGTTCGTTTCCCCGTTCCGGACGCGCCGCTGACCCTCGATATCGGTCACGAAATCTACAGGCAGCGTGGCAACCGGCTGCTGGAGTTGTTCCCGGACGACAGCCATTTCGCGCTGTACGACGGCTTCTGTCGCCGCATCGGCCCCGTCCAGCTGGGTCACTAATTCGCCCCGCACGTGGCCGTAGTCATCGATGACCAATTTGCCGACAGACTGGAACTTCGTTCCCGTCTGTGCGATGAGGACGGGCTGACCTTTGCGGTTCTTGACCAAGCGTTCATATTGTTCATGGGAATGACCATCGATGATGGCCGCCACTTTCTGCGTATGTGCAGCCAAGGCCTCGCTGGTCCAGGCCGGGAGCGACCCATTCTGACCTAGATGCGTGACCAGGATAATCGTCCGGGCCCCTTCGTCCCAAGCCTGGTCGATGGCCTTTTGGACTTGTTCATAGAGTTTCTGTCCTGTCGCATCTTCTGAAAATCCGTAGATGAACTGTCCCTTATCGTCCTGGAAGTAACGGGGCGTCGAAGAAATCAGGGTCTGCGGCGTCGTCACGCCGATGAAGGCCGCCTTTTTCCCGCCGTCATAGGCCACCATCTTATAGGGCGGAAAAACGGTCTTCCCCGTCCGCAAATCTACCAGGTTACAGCTGTAATAGCCGCCAGCAAGCTGCGGTGCCAGTTCCAGCAGGCGTGCTACGCCATAGTCAAATTCGTGATTGCCGGGAATGGCGAAATCATAGCCGGCGACATTCATGATGTCGATGACAGCCTGCCCCCGGGTCAGACTTCCCAGAGGTTCGCCCTGGATGGCATCGCCTGCATCGACGAGCTGCACCGTATCGTCAGGATTCTTCATCAGGTCCTTTTTATACTGGGCTAGCTGGGCATAGCCCAGCTGATTCTCCACGCCACAGTGGACATCGTTGGTGTGTAAGACGACGAGATCGGCCCGGACCTGGCCCAATCCCTGCAGGACTAGGCAGAGGGCCAGGACCAGCCAATATCTTCTGCTAAAAGCCATCCCATTCCCTCCTTCTTAATAGACTTTTAATACATATCTCGTGAATGATAGGGATTATCCAAAGCCTTCTTTACGACCCATATAGATGTCATAGCTGTCCTGGAGCATCCATTCGACGATTTCCGTACGGCCTACCCAGGGGCCGGCTGCCGTTTCAGGATGCATGGTGAACCAGGCGATGTTATGTTGGAAGACATGCCGGTAATACCATTGCTTGCTTTTCAAGGTTATCCCCCGGCGCTGCGGGTCTACTTCATAGACGACGGGAACGGTTTCCCCCTTCTGGGCCCGCGTCAGGATTTCCAGCAGGCCGTTACCGTCGAGGTCGGTGACGGCAAATTCCTTTAAGGGGTTCCCGTCCATCGGGTAAATGGTATCCCAGCATCGCGTAAAAACGTGAATCTGCTGGGCCTCATCAGAATCCAGGCGCACGGACCGGTAAGGGGCACCTTCACAGGCTGAGGCACTGGTGCCGATCAGGCAGGCTGCCATCAGCATGAGCAGTATTTTTTTCCCATATCTCATAACGAACCCTCCTCATAAGCCGGCTTAGAACTTCCCGCCGCCACCGCCGTGATTCTCGTCGGTACTGTCGTTGCGGCCCGATTTTTTCGCTTTGGCTACGCGGGATACATTCATGAACAGGAACGTATCTTCCTTTTCCGTAAGGTCGAAGCTGTTCTCATCGAGGTAGGCCGACGCCGCCAGGGCCGGTGCGACATTGCTCATGGTGCTGATGAGATAGCGCCGGATGAGGAAGCCGCCGCCGATGCCGAGGACCAGGGCGATGAGCAGCGCCGTCCAACTGAAAGCGTCATGCGGATCATAGGCCTTGCCATTGGCTTCATAATAGGCCAGCAGTTCACCGGACTCCAAGGCATAGGCTTTGAAAGCCTCGGCATATTTCTTTTCTTTCAGCAAGGGCAGGAATTTCTCTTCCAAGACGGGAAGGCTACCTTTATCGCTGATGCGCTGGCGCATGGCTTTATCGGTTGCTACGTAATAGTCCCGCGTATCCATCGCCAGGACCAGGACCATATTGCCGTTCTTCCCGTCTGTATAGGTGCTGTCCAAGAGCTGATTGGCATAGTCGCCGATTTTTACTTTATTCGTCGTCTTGACGGTGACGACGGCCAGGCGCACGCCGTATTTCCTTTCAATGTTGCCGAGTTCATTCAGCACGGCAATGCGTTCACTGCCCTTCAGGAGCTGGGCCCCGTCAGCCAGGCTGGACGGATTGGCGGCCAAGACATTCATCGCCAGGAAGAACAGACAGGCCAGGAACAGCAGACTCTTGGTTACATATCCTTTCATGGCTATCCCTCCTTACACGAACCACTTGGCAATGAAGTAGAAAATCGTCGTCAAGATTAAGGCACTGCCGGCCCAGTACAGGTTGGCCCTGGCCTTGTCATAAGGCAGGCTGCCGACCATCTTGCCGGTCTGGCCGTTCATCATGAACGTATACGGCTGGTCCTGGTAACGCGTCGTCAGGATCCACACGGGCGCCATGGCATAGGACACAGCCCCTTCATCTTTGCTGATGACATCTTCTTTGAGTTCTACCCGGTCATAGCCTTCGACGGTATCTTCGAGGACGCCGAGGGCGCTCTGGCGGACCCGTTCGTCCGCACGGGGCACGGCGGCTTCGGCATCGACGTCGTATTTATCGGCTAGATAACCCGTCAGATAGGCGCTGCTGAAGGGAACCAGGTCGTGATAATCGTAAGGCTCGATGCTTTCCATATAGGTATCGTCCATCTTCTGGCTGCCGTCGACGGGAATACGCTGGAAGCGCATGGTCCCCTGGCGGTCGCAGCGGTAGACGCTGGTTTCGGTCACGGTTTCATCATTCGTTTCATAGACCGTATCGGTCTCAGCCCGGAATTCGGCCGACGCTGTCACATCAGAATCGAATAGCCAGAAAGGCACGTACATGGCCTGGATGGCTTCGACGCGGTTATTGGCCGTGAAGGCCTTGGGCAGAAGCCGTTTGCCCTTATAAAATTCTTTCAAAGCGGCTACGGCCTCGTCTTTCGTCTTTTTAAAAGGAATAACGAAATCCGGCTTGAGCATCCCCGAAAAACGGCTGGGGATCATGGTCGGGTTGCCGCAGTAGCAACATTCCGTCGCCATCGTATTGCCATCGCTGACCAGCTCAGCGCCACAGGAGGAACAAGTGAAGGTCTGCATCTGGGCTGCTTCGTCTTCGCCCCATTCACTGCCGGCATCGGCCGTATCCCACTTGGCTTCTTTCGCCGCCTGGGCTTCGGCAGCCAATTTTTCCTGTTTGGCAAAGAGTTCTTCGATTTTGGCGACTTCAAATTCCGTATCGCAGTACGGACAGGTCACTTTTTCCGACCCCGGCGCAAAGGCCAGGGGGCCGCCACAGTTCGGGCATTTATAGCCTACGGAAGTATTGGCCATAAGCTCACCTCATTTCTTACGCTATTGTTGATCGTGCTCGTCGAAAGGATCGCCGCACTGAGGGCAGAATTTCGGCGGATGATGCGGATCCGGCGGCTGCCAGCCGCACTTGTCGCACTTGAAGAGCGGTGCGTCAGCCGGCTTCTGAGTCCCACATTCCATGCAGAACTTGCCCTGATTGACAGCGCCGCACTTGGGACAGGTCCAACCCGCTTCCGGCGCTTTCCCTTCGGGCTTGGCCTTACCGCAGTTCATACAGAATTTCCCCGTATTGCCAGTCTGGCCGCAGTCGCAGTCCCACGTATCGGCCGGCTTGGGTTCCGGTTTCTTCGTGCCGCAGTTCAGGCAGAATTTGCCCAGGTTTGCCGTGCCGCATTGCGGGCAGGTCCAGCTGCCTGTCTGCGCAGCTACGCCCCGTTCTGCTTCGGCCTTCACTCGGGCCATTTCAGCTTCTAACTGCTGATGGTCCATCAGTCGTTGCCGCCGTTCCATCAGCTCCTGCTGCTGAGCCATCTGCTGATACATGCCGGCACCGGCATTGCCGGCCATATTCATATTCATGAAGCCGAAAGCCGCGCCGCCACCGCCTTCATTCTGGGCCGCCATGCGCAGGGAATCGCTGGTGGCATCGGCCATGGCACCCATGGCCAGCGACGGATCCGACAGGGTCTTGCCCATCTGTACTTTCTGGATCTTCGCTTCATCTTCTTCATTGGCCTTGATGCTGTTGATGCCGAAGGATACGATTTCCAGGCCGCGCAGTTCCCGCCAGCGCTTGGACAGGACCTCATTCAGGGCGTCGGCAATTTCAAAGGTCCGCCCCGGCAGTTCGACGTAGTCGATACGCTGGGCACTGAGCTTGGCGAAGGCCGGCTGCAGGGCGTTGAGCAGTTCCGATTTCAGCTGGCTGTCGATCTGGCTGCGTTCATACCGGTCGGCGACGTTGCTCGCTACGTTGGTATAGAACAGGACCGGGTCGACGATACGATAACTGTATTCGCCGAAACAGCGCAGGCGGATTAAGAGAATCTGACCCGTATCGGGGTCTTTCATCTTGAACGGGACTTCCTGCGGCGTGCCGTACTTGTTACCGATGAGCTCTTTCATGTTGAAGTAGTAGACCCGCTGGTCCTTGCCCGTATCGCCGCCAAAGGTGAAGCGTTCCTTCATCTGGCCCCACATATCCCGGAGCCCCTGTTCGAGGCCGCCCGTAAAGATAGACGGTTCTGTAGACATATCGTAGATATATTCGCCCGGTTCGTTGCAGACGTCGACGACCTTGCCCGATTCGACGATCATCATGCACTGGCCGTTGTTGACGGCAATCTTCGAGCCGTTGGAAATGATATTGTCTTCGCCGCTCGTATTGGAACTGCGGCCGCGCGAACTCGTCTGCTTCTGCCCTTTCATCATGAGGATGTCAGGGGGCATACTATCACAATAGAAAAATTCCTTCCACTGGTCAGCCAGGACACCGCCGGCTGCTCCCATTGCCGCTTTGATCAAACCCATAAGACTACCTCCTTTTCGTAACGATTCTTGTAAAATTCTTTTCTTGCTTATAGGATAGCTTATTTCAAAAAAAAATCACCTGTATTTTACTACAGGTGATAGATATAAAATATACATAGCACACGGCCATTTTGCCTTTAGTTATGCTGTTCAATCATTATTTGATTTTATTGAGCTGCGCTGCCAGTTCTTCTGCCGACGGGTCGCCGTTGACAGGCGTCATGATGTTCTGGGGCCCTAAGTAGAGCGTACCGCCAGATGCCGTAGCCTGCTGCTTGCTGTGGCCGTTCTGATACGCGGCAGCCAGGTTGCCCAGGACGAAATAGGACCGTTCGGCACTGCTCATGCTGTACGTGGCGGCAGGCTTGATGAATTTCTTGCCATTGACGTAGACTGTACCGTCTTTGACGCTGGCATGCTTGCCGCTCATTTCATAGAGCTTCTTGGCGTAACTGTCGCGCCGTTCCTGATGAGACGGATGGTCCGACGGCGAGAAGATTTCCCCGACGAAGTCGCTCGTGTTGTCGCCATATTTTTCCATGACCCGCTGCCAGATGGCGGCCGTCGCGCCGGGATTATAGCCGGCCCCGGTGATATAACCGAAGGACAGGTTGTCCGCTTCCCATTCGGCAGCCCGGTCGATGTGGACCGTCTCGATCTGGTTGCTGATCGTATTGAGGATGAGGTTGTTCAGGCCGGAGCCGCCAATCGTGTCGGCCAGGACCATCTTGCCGATTTCAACATTGACCTTCTTCTGCGTCGAATTGGCGACGTGGTGTTTCTGCCCATGGCCCATTTCGTGACCCAAGACGACGGCGATTTCATCATCGTTGCTGACCAGGTCGAACATGCCCTTGTTGACAATCATGACGTGGCCCATGGTGCAGGCCGCGTTGAACGTCTTGTCCGGGCTGACATACCAGCGGTAGGGCAAGGTCTTGATACTGGAGTCCGTCTGGGCGATGCTGTGGCTGAGGCGGTTCATGATGGACGCCAACCGTTCATTATAATACTCATTATCGAGGACGCCGGTCCGCTTGGTGACGGCCTGGTAAATCTCGTTCTGCCCTTCCTTGGTCGTATCGTAGTGCTTGATCTGCTTGCTCAGGGCCGACTTCACCTGGAGGCCGCCGATGACATCGGTAATGAGGTCTGCCTGGACCGGCTGGACCGGCACGATACCCATAGGCAGTGAAACTGCGGCCATGACTGCCACACAGGCAGCAGCTGCTTTTTTCTTCATGTTCATAAAAATCACCCTTCCCCTGTAACGGAAATCTATACTTTCATTATACAAGGAAAGGGTGGACTTGCAAAGCCTAATGAGTCGTCAATTCTTCGTAGTCGACTTCTTCGCCCTTCTTTTCGCGGACGACGACTTTTTCTTCAGCCAAATGAGACAGATGAGGTTAGGAATTGTACTATTTTATATTTAATATGTAAAGTGTCAAACGTTTAATTGATTTAAATCTCGTAAATTTGGATTACCTTTCCCTCTGTCATATCCAGGCTGTTGATCTTTCCCAGTACATTCTGGAAGGTGCAGTCGAGTAGTTCCAACCGGGAATGATTCACTTCAAAAAGTGAGAGATTCGTGCTGGTGTCTTTGAAAGTGGTCCGGACGATCTTTAGATTCTGGCACTCTGCGGCACTGACCAGACCATAGGTACAGCCGCGGATTACGCTGTCCCTAAGGAGGATGTTTTTGCATCTTCGGGCTTCGTACCCATAAGTCCCGCAACCGTACAGATCCAGGTGATCCAGACTGGCATCTTTCACCTGTTCCAGATTCAGCACAGCTCCGGTACAGTGCCCTTCTTGCAGGATATGCCCGAACCGGAGATGAGCCAGCCGGATTTGCTGGCAGTTCAGGAATTTAAACACCGAGGAATAGGGGTCCTCCGTGACGATTTCTGCCGTGATGGCCCCGGTATCCTGTCCCCGGATGGTCAAATCCTGGAATCCGGCCAGTTCCAGTTCATGATAGACCCGGTACAGCCCCGGAGGACTGATGGGATTCCAGGCGAAGTTGTGAATCACCGGGTCCGCAAAGGGTCCCCGCAGCCAGGCAGACAGGTTGTACTGGCCCGGTGCCAGGATGATTTCCGTATGGTCACCAAGAGCCTCCATCATTTCCCTTACATTGTGGACCAGGACAGTTCTCCGGGCCCCCAGCGCCGTTGGGGCCATCATCATGACCAGCAGCAGGGTCAGAAGGGCACATCGCAGCAGCCCCGTCCATTTCGTCTTGCCAAATTGTTTCATCATCTGTCACCTCCGAGAATACCATGCCTATGAATAGCTAACGCTTGACCTTCCCTGCGGCCGTGACCCGTGCCTTCCCATCTACATCCACACGACCTTTGCCGTAACGGTCCAAGGACTTCCAGGACAGTTTTTTCACCTTGTTCCTCAGCTTCTCTTGGAGTTTACCGAACTGATCCATCGTCATATCTTTTTTCTCCGACAAGGTGATGTCCGGGACTCCAAAGGTATTCCAGTACACTTCCATTTTCTCTACAGCCGGATCCCAATGGGTAAAATAATAGCTTTCACACACCAGGTTCCCATTCCCGTCCAGATGGTATTCTCCCAGTATGGAAAGGCTGGCACCCCCGGATCCCTGGTTCAGGAACCGTCCGTTTCCCAGATAGTACCAAGCGTTCCGGTAAAAGCCGCTGAACACCTGATGGAGCTGGCCGTCTCGGATGGTGAACAGGTTAGTGAGCCGGTTGTCCTGACCGATCAGCAGTTCCGGCTTCCCATCTCCGTTGCAGTCCAGCAGCTGGTACTTCACCGCTTCCAGCCCCTGTTCCGGGGACAGATCCCGCACGCCTTCCCAGACGGCCATCAGGTCGTCCCGTTCCTCACCGAAGAGAATATAGCTGCTGCCACTTTGGACCATGGCATACAGGATATCCAGTTCCTCCCTATAGATATCATCTCTGCTGGAAGCGCCAGCCAGTCCGGACAGGCCGATGAGAAAAACCATCAGACACAGACAGGCCCTCTGCTTCCAACCCTTTTTCCCTTTCATGACGCTGGCCTCCTTATTTTCCATGTTCAAAAATCCATAAGCATTTATCCTTACTATCATTCTACTAAATATAAAAAATAGATACACTGTAATTTATTACAGGTATGGGCAAAAAAAGGCGCTGTCTTCATGCGACAGCGCCTTTTTAAGGGGTTAGCAGTTAGTGGCTGGTTGTTAGTGACAGACTGTATTCCGAGATTCCCACAAGCGGGCTGCACTTGGGGACGATTCCTACGAACTACGAGCCACTAGCCACGAACCACGAACTAAATCTGTGCAAAGAGTTTCTTCCGGGTCCGTTCGGCTTCGGCTTTGATCTTTTCGATGTCCAGTTTGGTAAATTCTTTATGGCGCAAGAGGACTTCGCCGTTGACCAGGACCGTATCGACGTCCATGCTGTTGGCACTGTAAGCCATGAGGCTCAAAGTGTCGTTCTTAGGATACCAGTGCAGGCCTTCGCGGTCGACGAGGGTAATGTCGGCTTTATAGCCTGTTTCCAATTTGCCTACGTCTGTGTATCCTAGGCACTTGGCGCCGCCTTCGGTCAGCATGTTGAGGGCTGTTTCGGCCGGAATGACCAAGGGATCCAGGGTATGGGCCTTGTGGATGAGCGTAGCCAGACGCATTTCTTCGACGATGTCCAGGTTATTGTTGCTCGATGCCCCGTCGGTGCCGAGACCGACAGTGATGCCTTTAGCCAGCATCTTAGGCACCGGTGCGACGCCGCTGGCAAGCTTCAAGTTGCTGCCCGGATTGTGGGCGACGCGAACGTGTTTTTCTGCCATGATGTCCATATCGTCGTCATCGACCCAGACGCAGTGGGCGGCCAGGCAGCCGCAGTCCAGTACGCCGATTTCATCCATCAAGGCGATCGGCGATTTGCCGTATTGCTGCTTGATGTTTTCCACTTCCCCTTTGGTTTCGCTGAGATGGATGTGGATTTCTGCTCCCAATTCCCGGGCCTGGTCGACGAATTTATGGAGATAATCGGGCGGGCACGTATAGGGAGCGTGAGGCCCCATCATGACGGTAATGCGGCCATCGGCTTTGCCGTGCCAGTCGAGGAAGAGCTGGCGGTTTTCATCGAGGCCGGCCTGGGCATTCGGTCCGATGCCGATACTGCCGCGGCATAAGCAGGCGCGGATCCCCGATTCTTCGACGGCGCGGGCTTCCTGGTCCATGTGGTCGTACATGTCGGCATAAGCCGTCGTACCACAGCGGATCATTTCGGCAATGCCCAGCATGGACTGGGCGTAGATGACATCATCCGTCAGTTTGGCTTCAGCCGGCCAGATTTTCTTTTCCAGCCAGTCCATGAGCTGCATGTCGTCGGCATAACTGCGGAAGACCGTCATGGCTACATGGTTATGGGTATTGACGAAGCCCGGCAAGGCCAGCATGCCCTTGCCGTCGATGACTTCATCGTATTCCGAGGCTTTCGGCGCTTCGGGAAAACCCGTGATGCGCGAGCCGTCGATGGCGATATTCTGTCCTTCTAAGACGCGGTGGTCCTGGTAGAGGGCTACGTGCTGAATCAGTTTTTTCATCGTTTCCCCTCCTGGTCCTTAGTCGAGATTCAAGTATTTGCGCTGTTCTTCGCTGAGCGTATCGATGGCATAACCCATGGAAGCCAGTTTGATCTTGGCGATTTCCGTATCGATTTCATGAGGCAGGACATAGACGTGGTTGCCAAGTTCCGCATGGTGTTCGAGGATGTATTTGGCAGCCAGGGCCTGGACGGCGAAGGACAGGTCCATGATTTCAGCCGGATGACCGTCGCCGGCAGCCAGGTTGACCAGACGGCCTTCAGCCAGGAGGTTGATGACATGGCCGTTCGGGAGTTCATAGCCTTCGATGTTGTGGCGGGCTTCAAAGTGGCGGACGGCCAGGGCTTCCAGTTCAGGTTTATTGATTTCTACGTCGAAATGACCGGCATTGGCCAGGACGACGCCGTCTTTCATGTTCTTCATGTGTTCGCCGCGGATGACGTCCTTGTCGCCGGTGAGGGTGACGAAGATATCGCCGACCTTAGCCGCTTCGGCCATGGGCATGACTTCAAACCCGTCGAAAACGGCTTCGATGGCTTTGATCGGGTCGACTTCGGTGACGATGACATGGGCACCGAGGCCTTTGGCACGCATAGCGCAGCCCTTGCCGCACCAACCATAGCCGGCGACGACGACTTTCTTGCCGACGACGGTCAGGTTCGTCGTGCGCATGATGCCGTCCCACGTGGACTGGCCTGTGCCATAACGGTTATCGAAGAGGTATTTGCAGTACGAATCGTTGGCTGCAACCATGGGGAACTTCAATTCGCCGGCTTTGTCGAGACCGTGGAGACGGTTGACGCCAGTCGTCGTTTCTTCCGTGCCGCCGAGGAGGTTTTCCATGGCATCGGCCCGCGTCGTGTGCAGGAGATGGACCTGGTCGCCGCCGTCATCGATGATGATGTCCGGGTGATGGTCCAGGGATTTATTGAGGAAATCGAAGTATTCTTCATCGGTTGCGCCATACCAGGCATAGACGGTCAGACCATCTTCGACGAGAGCCGCTGCGACGTCGTCCTGTGTGGACAAAGGATTACTGCCGGTAACGATGACGTTGGCGCCGGCCCGGTGAAGGACTTCGGCCAAATAAGCCGTCTTGGCTTCGAGATGGACGCTGACGCAAATCGTTTTGCCTTTAAAAGTCTGGTCGGCTTTCAGTTTGTCGCCAATGGCATTGAGGGCCGGCATATGACGATCGACCCAGCTGATTTTTTCATGACCGCTTTTAGCTAACTTGATATCGCGAATAATAGATTCCATACGAATAAGACCTCTTTCTATAATGAATTAATGTTGGAAAAATGCCGGTACGGATACGGCATCCGGCCGGTGGATAATGCCCTTTTCCGTCACGATGGCGCGGATATTTTCATGAGGCGTCACATCGAAGGCGGGATTGAAGACGGGCGTTTCGGGGAGGGCTGCCGCCACACCCCGGAAAGAACGGACTTCGTCGTGATTCCGTTCTTCAATGGGTATCTGACTGCCGTCAGTTATCGACAAATCGAAAGTCGAAACCGGTGCGGCAATATACAGGGGAACCGCCAGTTCCCGCGCCATCAGGGACAGGCCGTAGGTCCCGATCTTATTGGCCGTATCGCCGTTGGCAGCAATGCGGTCGGCACCGACGATGATGGCATCGACACCTTTCGTCTTGAGGGTCCAGGCGGCCATATTGTCGGTAATGAGGGTCACGGGAATGTGGTCGGCCATGAGTTCGAAGGCTGTCAGGCGGGCGCCCTGCAAAAGGGGGCGCGTTTCATCGGCATAGACCATGGACACCAGGCCCCGGCGATGGAGCTCGCGGATGACGCCCAGGGCGGTGCCGACGCCAGCCGTAGCCAGGGCCCCGGCATTGCAGTGCGTGAGCAGTGTCAAAGGGCGGCCGAGCTTTTCCAGCTCATCGGCGCCGAACCGGGCCATGGCCGTATTGATGGTCACATCGGCTTCATGGATGGCAATGGCCTTTTCTTCCAAGACCGCCGTCACAGCTTCTGCTCCGTCTGCTTCATGCTGGCGGGCACAGACCATCATCTGGGTCAAGGCCCAGTGCAGGTTGACCGCCGTCGGGCGGGCCGCATCCAGGTCCTGGCAGATGGCTTCGAGAGCTGTCAAAAAGGGCGTATTCCCGCCCTTCTGGCATAAAGCCCGCGCCGCCAGGACTACGGCATAAGCCGCAGCGACGCCGATAGCCGGCGCCCCGCGGACGGCCAGGACAGAAATCGCCTGGCGCACGTCCTGCCAAGAATGGCAGGGCAGATAGATTTCTTCAAAAGGCAGCTTCGTCTGGTCCAGGAGGAACAGCGTACCTGCCTGCCAACGCAATGTATCCATTATACCGTGAACCCTCCGTAAGCCTGTAAGGTATGACGGCAGGCGCAGTCGCCATTGTCATATAATTCGATGCTCTTCAAGATGAGCTGCTGCAGGCGCTGGGAATTTTCCGCCATGGCTTCGACGACTTCTTCATGGGTCAGCGGCGCCGGAGAAATGCCGGCGGCAAAATTAGTGACCATGGAAATCGTGGCATAGCAGATTTCCGCTTCCCTGGCCAGGCAGACTTCGGGTACGTTGGTCATGCCGACCAGGTCGCCGCCGAGCTTTTCGTACATCCGGATTTCGGCGGGCGTCTCGAAACGGGGACCTTCCGTGCAGACATAGGTGCCTTTGTCGTGGAGCGTATAACCGCCGAGAGCCTGGGCCGCAGCTGCCACAGTCCGGCGCAGGTTCGGGCAGTACGGTTCGGTCATATCGACGTGGACGACGCCATTTTCACCGCCGTCGAAGAACGATGTATGGCGGCATTTGGTGAAATCCAAAAACTGGTCGGGCAGGACGAAATCGCCAGGCTTATCGTCGCGGTTCAGGGAGCCTACAGCCGTCGTCGACAAGATAGCCGTGACGCCCAGGCGCTTCAAGCCCAGGATATTGGCCCGGTAATTGATGAGATGCGGCGGAATGGAATGTGTCCGGCCGTGGCGGGGCAAGAAGACGAGTTCCCGGTCTTTATACGTCCCCTGCCAATAATGGATGGTCCCGTAAAAGGTATCCATATAGTCTTCATGGACATTGGATAAAATCTTCGGGTCACAGACACCGGTACCGCCGATGATGGCAATGAGTCCCATGGTAAAACCTCCTTCAAGGATCTAATTCTGCTTATGGCGCTGGGCAGCCGCTTCATACAGCGCTGCCAGTTCGTCGTGAGACAAGACGTATTTAGCCCCGCAATACTGGCAGGTCATTTCTACCTGCGGGTCCTTCAAAAGGGCTTCCTTATCTTCCTGGCGCAGGGACAACAGGGCATTTTCAAAGCGCTGGCGCGAGCACGTGCAGCGCCAGTACAAATTTTGACGGTAGAGTTCCTTGAAATGCATGCCGCTGAGGATGATATCGATGAGGCCTTCCCCATTCGGATGGTCCTGCAAATACGTCGTCAACGCACCGACCTGGGTGATATTGGCTTCGACACGGGCCAGGTCTTCATCCTTCGCGCCCGGCAGGGCCTGGACGAGGAAACCGCCAGCTGCGGCAATAGTATAATCCTGACTGACCAGGACGCCCAGGCTGATTGTCGACGGCACCTGTTCCGACGTGAACAGATAATAAGCGATATCTTCAGCGATTTCGCCGGACACTAAATCAGCCTGACTCGTATAGGTCGTCTTTTCCGGCGTGAAACGCGTCACCGTCAGCTGGCCGTGCTGACCGACACCGGCAGCGACATCGAGCTTGCCATTGGCCTTCAGCGGCAGGTCGACCTGGGGATTATCTACATAGCCGCGGAGCTTATTCGTATCGAAGCAGTCGGCATGGACAGCGCCTAAAGGCCCGTCACCGGCGACCTTCAGGGAAACGCCTTCGTGGTTCTTGTAGTCCCCGGCCAGCAGGGCTGCGCCGGTCATCGTCCGGCCCAGGGCCGCACTGGCGACAGGCGACAAATTATGGCGCTGCCGGGCCTTTTCAACGATGCCCGTCGTCAAGGCAATAGATACCCGGATGAGCTCATCCGATGTATAATGAATAATCTGGTTACGTGTAATCATGTATGTTCTATCCTTTCTTTACAAATCCAGTCTTTATTATACAACATCGGTGCGGACCTAGCCAGTACTGTACCGACAAAAAAGAGGCTGTCTTCCTGCAACAGCCTCGATTCACTATGCTTTTACGGCGATACCTTCCAGATGGAGGAGCGCTATTTTCTTGTCAATGCCGCCGGCATAGCCCGTCGCCCTGCCATTCGCCCCTAAAACGCGGTGACAAGGGATGATGATGGAAATGGGATTATGTCCCACAGCCCCGCCGATGGCCTGGGCCGACATGTCCTTCCCCGTCCGCTCTTCGATCTGTTTGGCCAGGTCGCCATACGTCGTCGTCTGGCCATAGGGAACCTGGCAGAGCAGATACCAGACGAGGCGGCGGAACTCACTGCCTTGCGGTGCCAAAGGCAGCGTCATGATGGCCGGCATCCGTCCGGCAAAATAATCATCCAGCCAGCGCGCAGCCTTGCGCAGGATCGGCGTCTCTTCGTTCCGCATCACTTCGCCCTGCAAAGAACCATAACAATACTTTTGCCCGTCAAACCAGGCCCCGACCAGCGCCGTGTCACTGGCCGCCAGAATCATCGGCCCCAACGGCGATTCATATATCATCTTATAGTACATCACAAGTCACCTCTATCTATATTACTAATCAGGGCAAGGCATTGCCCTTCGTGATTCGCCAAACGGCGACGGTGCGGGCCGCTTCCATGGTCTGCTTCAATCCCGAATCCAGCAAAGCCTGTTCGTCACCGATATGGCCGTTTTCAATGTATAATTTATGATTAAAAGCGCTACGGGATTGCGTCAACGGAGGCAATAAGGATTCATATGAACTGCCAGCTGGCAAAATCAAAGCTGCCAAAGTCGGTGCAATCTGCAAATGGCTGCCGGCTATCTGAGCCGAAAATAAATCCGGCGATACGCCATCGCCATAGAAATAACAGGGAATGCCACTCAAAGCCCACAGGGATACATCTGTAGCAAAATTGAACCGTTCTGCATGGTCGCCAGTGACGGCAAAAAGTGTCGACGGGTCGTCGCCTTCGACTTCTTTGATGAATCTCCCCATGACATCATCAGCGTACCAAATATGTCCCAGCTGGTCTATTGTCTTTTTATCGCTGGGAATAGAAGGCGGCAATTCAGCCGTCACTTCATCCCTTGGGAAGCCATGGGCATCGACATCGTAAGCAAATGGCGGATGATTGCTCGTCGTCAAAATGAAATAGAACGTATCTTCCGCATCTTTCTGCATCTGTTCCCGAATCGCATCAAAAAGGATTCCATCCGGTACGCCCCAAGACGAGCTTTCACCTTGATTCGGCAATTCATCGGCACAATGGAACTCATCAAAGCCTTCGCGCAATGTAAAATGCTCGATATCCTGCCAGCTCCGCAATCCGCCATACCAGAATACGGTCTTATAGCCCATGCGTTTCATCATAGCGCCAATCCCTAAGCCATCGACATCACCGTGGCGCCCCATCATGTAATTGACATACAGGCCGACATCAGGCAGCCCTGTCAAGAACCCATTGAGGGACGTCATCGTCCCATTACCGTTTGACAGGAAATGATACGTATGGGCGCCTTTCGCTTCCAGCCATTGACCCGTATGGGCTAATCCCAAATCGCGATATTCCGGCAGCAAAGGCCATAACGCATAATTTTCCCCTAAAATGACGACGACATGATGCGGCCGATGAACTAAAGGCGTCCCAACGCTTTTCCGGGTAAAGGCTTCATCCAGCGTAGCCGCTTGCGGATTGCCGCCCAGAACCTGAATGGCCTGGCGCAGCTCTTCAGGCGATACCGAACGCAAGGCCCGTTCCGTAGCCCGTCGGTGAGTCGAATAAGCCCGATAAAGGGCCTGACCATCATCTAAAATAGCCTCATTCAACAACGTATACCGTGTACGGGCAGCACTTTCCCAGGGAACGCCGCTGTCCGAATTGAAAGCTCCGCCAAAACGACAGAATATCCCAAAAATGGGAACTAGGACAGCCACCAAGACGACATATCGGCGAACATGCCGTTTTGGGATCCAGACCGGGGTCTTCGCTAAACGCAGCCACAAAAAGACAAACAAGACGATAAGTGCGGCGGCCCCGGCCAGACGGGGCCAGAACTGATACTGATGGACAACAGTGTCCCAAATGGCCGCTTTATCATCGGTCATACCGTTGAACAACATGATGTCAAAGGCATGGTGAAAGACCTCATAATAAGGAATCCGGGCCATAAAAAGCACCGTCATAATGGCAATAGCCGCACTGCCTAAGACATTCCGTATCTTCTGAACTGGCCAACGCGGCCAAAAACTGTAAGGAATTGTCGCAAAAATAAAAGGAAAGGCCACAAGGAAAGCCGTCGTCTTCAAACTAATCCGGGCACCGAGCCACAAAGCTTCAGCAATATCTCCTGCCCCGGCATTCCCTAACTGCCCTGAATAAATGATTAAAAAAGCACAGCGGAAAAGCATGAGCAAAATATAGATATAGATAAATAATTTTGCATCCCGCTGGATACTACGTAAAAACCTCAAAAAATCGCCTCGTTTTTTTCTAAACACGAATCGGCATGACGAATGAGCCAAGCCGTTAAAGAAACATAGTCGGACGCCAATGCACAGCCAGTATCTACAGCAGGTTTATATTTTTCACGTACTTCCCTTGAGGCTTCGCCTTGCCTTTCAGCCATACCAGACATAACTTCCCCGACTTCGTTTTCTGTCATCCATTGTTTCGGTGTCACCAGGTATTCCGGCTGAGTTTGCGTCAAAGACGGATACAATGAGTAGTACGTAAAGCCTTTAGGCGCGATTAATTCCAAAACGGTCGGAATGATATTCAAGTGTGTGCCCATTTCAGCCTTAGCAAACCAATCCGTAGAAAGCTGTGGATGATGAATCACAAGCGGTGTACAATACAACTCACGGAACATATAATCCCGCGGAACTAAGGAAGAGTTTCCAAGTTCCGCATATAAGCTGGAATGATCACCCGTATAAAGAATCAAACTATCTGGAAAAGCCTCTCTGATTTCATCAATAAAATGGTTGACAGCTTGGTCAGCATAACGAGCCGTCCCAAGAGCTTTGCAGCGTTCTTCATTATCGCAGATGTCTGGGCCAATAGATTCATCCAAAATAGCTTTATCGAACTTCAAGACTTCTGGTTCAATTTTATAAGGCCCATGATTCGATGTCGTATAGACAAAATGGAACGTCGGTTCTTGGATTTCTTTTATCCGTTTCGCCGCTTCCTGTAAAAAGACATGGTCATAGACACCGACCCAGGTCCGTGGCGCTTGAGGACCACAAAAATCAGTGGCACTTTCCACGCGGTCAAAGCCTTGCGCTCTGCCAAAGTGATTGAAGTTACCATTAGAAGCATTGCCACCATACCAATAGATAGTCTGATAGCCTAACTTCTTCATTTGCCCGGCAAAAGATGTCGGCACTGTGTTGTGCCAAAAGGCTTCCATTTCATTCAATTCTAATTGGGCATCATAAATCCCAGTCATCAAAGAAACAATAGAAGGCCGCGAAATATTACCGGCCGGCAAAAAATGATTAAAGTACATCGTATGTGGGTTCGCAATGAATCTTTTTGTCGCATCTAACACATGCAGTCCCGCATACAGTGGATCCAAAGCCCATTGCGGAACACTTTCACCCACAATAAAGAATACATGCTGAGGCTTTTTGATTTTAGGCCCTTGAGCGACTCGCTGATAAGCCAATAACGGACTTTTTAAAGCCTGCCAAGCTGCTGTATGTTCTGACGGCATAATCTTTGTAATATGTTCAGCCAAGGTTTCATCACTTTGCTGCATTTCTTCAGCTAAAGGCTTGCGGCGTACCCATTTTAAAGCCACTAAGTCATCGACACAGGCTCTCGCTAAAAAAGCATCTTCTTTGACAATCGAAGGAATGGTATCCCATTCTGGTTTATTACGATGATTCAAAGTTCCACCAAATCGTACCCAGTAAAATCCCAGAATAGCTAAAAGGAAAATCCCAGTATTGAAAATATACTGCACTATGGTTGAATTAAAATGAGGTAGTCCGACAGAAGGAATCTGCTGTAATACCCAACAACCTAACAATACGGCCGGGACGTAAGGAATATATCCCAACAAAATGAGCAATCCATGATCTTGATGAAAAAAAACATCAACGAGATTATGCTTTTCCGCATGTTTCCCCATATGAACTAAATAGTTAAAGGTATCATGGAAATGACGGTAGAAAATCATCTTTCCCATAAAAGCAGCGTAAAGGATAGCCGCGTAAATAGCACCAATCCCTAAACGTAAAGCTAGTCCGTGAACTTGGAAAAAGTCAAAAAAAGCAGATGGAATCGACACCAAAATCATGGATGCCAAAAAAACATAGGCATTAAAATCCATGCCCCACCAAAAGCCGTAACGGAAACACTCCAATAAAGCCCTTCCCTTTCCTTTAAAAGAAGGATAAGGCTGGTAAATCTTGATAAAAGCTATACGAAAAATAGCACTCAAGATAGGGAAAAATAGAAATAATTTTATATCTTGTTGCAATCCATAAAAGAAAGATTCAAACATTAACTTTGCTCCTCATTCTATATTCATTGAAAAAAGCTATCCAACCAATTAGCAGCAACATATTCTTCACGTATGGAGTCATCAACAGGTTCATAAGGTTGTTCTAAAAAAGATTTCAAATCATTTATATTATCATGAGACAATCTAAAAATATTTTTGGGATTATAAAAATTATAGTCCGTAATTTCTTCAAAATTAGTAATTAACTTTTTTTGAAAACACA